>LULT01000375.1_pt1 | contig 10008 bp, 20 predicted proteins | sample 728141 | NCBI WGS metagenome assembly LULT01 (sample SAMN03860282, study PRJNA289734) | marine metagenome | biome: seawater column; feature: ocean; material: water; isolation source: Red Sea water column Station 108 - depth 100m | place: Saudi Arabia: Red Sea | collected 2011-10-15 | depth 100 m | reverse complement strand
GAATTTAAGTGTTCTTCACAGGCCTCAAGGTTGTAGAGCAATGCTTTGCTCACAGGCGATTTATATCTGTAATGCTGACCGAGCTTAAGAATATTGTGTTTATTCCTCCAACGTTGGAGAGTGCTTTCGCTGACCCCCAATGAATCGCTTGCTGCTCTTTGGGAGACCCACTGAATAGCCATGCCTATTGCTGCGTATGTATATGCAAGATACTATGAGCACGTAGCAATAGCAACCATGACAAAAAGACCTAGGCCTTTACCATCTTTTGAACTTTGCAATATCTATTACAAATATGATCCAAACTCAGGTTTATTTATAAGAAGAATTGACACGGGCAATGGTAAATATAAAAAAGGCGATATAGCTGGCGGCCCTCACGGAAAGCCTGGCGAACAATATTGGCGCATATGGGTAAACAGTCAAGGAATCCGAGGCAATAGGCTTGCGTGGCTTTTACATTATGGGAAAGATCCCGGCCCTGATTTCGTTGTTGATCATATTGACGGTAATCGATTAGATAACAGGATTGAAAACTTAAGGCTCGCAACTATCGCAGAGAACAACAGGAACAGGAAAATAGGCGCAAACAATACATCAGGGTTTAAGGGTGTTTATATGACAAGACTGGAGAATTTACCTTATTGCGCAAGAATTAACGTTCATGGTGCCGATAAGTATTTAGGGGCATTTAAAACGAAAGAGGAAGCCGCTTTTGCTTATGAAAAAGCATCAATTGAATATCATGGCGAGTTTAAAAGGGTCGAAACTCTAGCCCTTTGAAATGCCTTAGTTGTGGTTTCTGATGTTGCCCAAGGGTACTCACGACAATGGACTTCTAAAGAATGCCCCATAGCGGTGGCCATTGACCCTGAATCGATGCCGAGCAAATGACCGCGCACTGAATAGGAGTGTCTGAGGGAATATGTGCCAAGACTTTCCTCTCTTGCTTCTACTTTTGCTTTAAGAGAGTTCCAAGGCGATTTTCTTTCAAGATATTTACGTGCTGCCTCACCTACTCCAAATTTTGAATCTAACTTTGGCAACTCAATTAATTTTGCTTTTAGCAAAGACAAAAGATTCCATTCAGTGCCCTCTATAGGCAAAGGTTCAAGCCTTCTAGGTTTTGTCACTCCACCACCTGCCCTTTTTTCGTAGCTGCACCACAGATAAGAATCACCCGTTTTGTTATCTGTTCTCACGTGTAAATATCGAAGTTCAATAGGTCTTAGGCCATATTCCGCAATTAGTTTTAAAGCATTCCCCCATCGAATCCCTGAATCTGTTGTTGAAATAGCTTCGATTAAATCTGTGATTTCTTTATCTGTTATGGGGTGTTTTTTCTGACTTTTTGCATTACGGGCTTTTCTTCCAACATGATCTTTGCGATCTATTGGGGGTGTCCATGAGACCGGAACGTTCTCGCGAGCAACGCAATAGGTCAGGAATTGGCAAAGATTGTTAGTTCTGCGTTTGCGTGTAGAAGATCCTGTTTTCCAATCACGTATACAAGCATCAATTAGATCGGCAGGATTGGCAGGAGCTTGGCGACCTTCTAAAAGGTCAACGGCCATTTTTAAAACAGGAAAATAATCATGCGTCCAAGTCCTCTCACCGATAGAAGTCCCATGCTCAAATTTATTACGCTTGAAATTCTCTAAATATTGAGACCAATGGGTTTGGATCTTTGGGGCTTTTCCATCTGCAATTTTTGCTGCTGTTTTTAAATCGTGTCCCTGAAGGGTCAGGTTGTATATGTTTCCTATTCGGGTTGTGGCCGCCTTCCGCTGTGAAGATTCCCATAGGAAGGGAAGGCTGATGGATTGATCTTTTTCGCCTTTGATTCGCAGCCTAAGACGCATTTTTTCCCTATCTTCCTGAACGCTCCACCCAGGGCCTAAAATACGGACATCTTCTTTTAAGGTCTCTTCCCATTTTTGAGTTCTTCTGAGCTTTGGCAAAACTGCGGCCTAAATGCGGCCTAAGCGTACCATTTATGCCTGATCATGACCAGGCGTCTCAAAGCAAGAACTAAGTGAGGGCCTGAAAAAGTAGTAACGGGGCGTGGCGCAGTTTGGTAGCGCGGGTGCTTTGGGAGCACTAGGTCTAATGCTTGAGACTCATTTCACTGACAAGACTTTCAGAAAATATGTTTTCAGGTCCGCGGCCTAGGCGCGGCCTAAGAATCCTCAGAGGCATTCCTTCTTTCCAGCTTGGAACGCATTTTTTTTAGTGATCTGATTTCAATTTGACGTACACGTTCACGACTGATATCCATTTGTTCCGCGATTTTTGCGTAAGTCATTTTTTCCTCTCCATTTAATCCATATCTCATCTCAACCATTTTTCGATCTTTTGGGCTGAGGTCTGAAAGCAAATCTTCTAAGCGCTCAAGACCAGACATAATTTCCAACTCATCATTAGGGCCAGAACGTGGGCATGGGATTAAATCCAAAAGGGTGTTATCTCGTTGGCCAGCAGATTCCGATTTATCAGCGACTTGATCCAAACTGGTAGGTCTCTGAAAATGCTCCATATAAGACTTGAGCGTTGGCAAAGTAACGCGACATTCTTCAGCACATTTTTCGAGAGAAGGCATTTTTCCATGTTCTCGTTTATAGGCTTCTAAAAAATATCTCACCCTTTTTTGGACGTCCTGAGCACATACAGGCAACCGAATAACTAAATTCTGATTTCCCATTGATCGATGAATACCCTGTCGAATCCACCAATACGCATAAGTAGAAAATTTATATCCACGTGAAGGGTCAAACTTTTCGACGCCTCGATTCAAACCAATTGTTCCTTCCTGAATTAAATCAAGAAGTGTCATGTGCATGTCCTTGCCCTTTGCATAACGTTTTGCGATATGAACAACTAAACGCAAATTGGCAGAAATCATTCTGCTTTTAGCACTCATTCCCCTTCTAATAATTCGTTTTTGCTTAGGCGTAGGTTTTTCTACATCCCTAATTTTTTGCCACTCTTGTACTTGATTCCCCAATTCGATTTCTTCTGCAGGGGTAAGCATGGGTATCCGTCCGGCCTGCGCTAGATACCAGGTAACCCCTGTATCGTCTGCCATTTAAAATGGTAGTTTTTGACTTGAGTTGTTCAGTTCTTTCTGATCACTGGTAATTCCCATGAGATATGAGTTACCACTTCCCTTGGCAATTCTCGGCAATAATTTTTGGCTAACGATTACACATTCTTCTCCTCGCTGATTAGGTCTTTTTTTAGTAGACGGATCGGTTGCATATTCGTATAGAGCCCTGATCTCGGAAATAGGCCATTCAGCTTTAGCCCAATATTCGTCTTCTTTCCCTTGAATTTTTGATTTATTGAAGTTACTGAAAAGAGTGAATTTGTCTTGTGGGAAGTCAGGCATGATTTTCTAGTTCGGGGTGAGTAGCGACAAGGCGGTTAAGACCCGTGTTGTAATTCAGGTCATTAGCAACCAACCAAGCTCGAAGAACGCGCCAATTTGTGGCGGTAAGTTTTGCACTAACAAGATGTCTATTTTTATGATTAGTCAGAGAGACACCTTCAGGACATGGAACTGGTTTTTCTGGAGCTCGTTTGGCTCGACGGTATCGAATTGCACGATTTTGCTGATGGGAGTTGAACTCAGATTCGCTCATGATTTCAGCTAAGGAAGTCGAAAATAAAATCACGATGTTTTGGCTCTTGAATGTGATCGCTTATTTTTTGAACACCATCAAATTGCTTCCGATAAGCGGCTTGTAATTTTTCAAATTTGGGTTTTTCTTTTTCATAGAGATTGGCCAAAGTTTCTAAAAGTTCGTTTCTATCAGCCTTGGTCAAAGGTGGATTGGAAATAGTTATATCTTGCTGAGGTTGCGCAGACGTAGCAGCTATAGGTTTTGAAATAACAGGTTCATGTGGTGTGAGATGATCCCCATCGTTATCTTCAATGCCGGGAGCAATTCCAAGGATTGCTAATAAGCAAAACCTGCGCATATAGGTTGTATTGGACCCCCAATCATGAAGTGGATTGCGTCCTGAAGTTGTAGGAAACAAAGCAGAGCTAACTATTTCTTCTCCACTTGTATGTCGAAGGATTGTTTTCAGAATAGTTTTACCGTCTTCTGTGTAATCAAAGATCTGATGCACAGATAAACCTTGATTAGACAAAGGAGCATTAATAACGCCTAATACGCCTTGCAATGTGGCGTGTTTGCCGAATTGAGCATCACCGTCTTTTTCTATGGTGCCGACTTGTTTAATAAAAGCAGCGTGAGCTTTTGTGAGTTCACTCGTCATCGTCAGGATTCCTCATACAGTGCATAGCTTTTTGTAATGACCTATGCCATTCATGGATTTGCAGGCGTTCCTGCTCGGTCAATTCATCCCATGCAATAAAACCAATCGATGCACAAAAAGATTCTTCGGCTTGTTCAACAATCTGTGCTGCGTTCTCTTGATGTTCGACAATTTGCGCTGCGTTCTCTTGAATTGCTAGGAGTTGATCGTAAAGGGGATTCCCTTCATTTTGAGCCAATTATTGGTTCCATTTCAAAGGAATGACTTTAAGGTAGAACTAGTTGGCATAGGAGTCAACCCCTACGCAGGAATATGTACTTACGCTACATATGGTGGCATAGCGATCAAATAGTTCTTAGGAGACCATTTTCAATAATTGCTCATTTTCTTCTCTTAAGGACGAAATATCCACAGGATCTTCTTTGTCATTAGCAAGCGTTGCTAATGCGCGGTAGCAAGGGCATTGTCCGTCACATGCGGGTGCATACTTTTCAACGATCGCTAAGGTCTCTTTTTTTGTTAATTCATGCGCACCCCTTAAGACATCCTGACAAATTGCTTGATACTCAGGATTTTGAGGAAACTTTTCAATCTTCGTTAGTTCTTGCCATGCCTTCTTAGGCGTTAACATTCGCTCACGTGCAATTTTATTAAAGGCAGCCTCAAGTGAATGGCCATAATGACTGCAAAATTCATCTGTTAATTCCTGAGTCTGTGTATATAAAGAGTTAACTGCTTGCTCGCCCACATACATCGCGAATAGGTCTGATGCTGTTACTGGATGCCCCTCTGCATTAACAAAGGGAACAGCCTTTTGTAAGCGTTGTCTTGTAACTTCTTTCTGAACAAATTTGAAGCCATTCTTGTTGTTCATGACTTGCCTCCGTTTTTCAGGTCCTCCATCAATTTTGCTAGTGCTACGAAGAAAGCAGGCTGTGGAGTCAAGACACCCCTTTCAAAATATGCAATCTGTGAGTTGTAGAGTTTGACGCCTCGATCTGTTCCGTAATTGTGAAGATCCTGTTGGGAGAGGCCATTCATTTCACGCCATCGTTTAAAAGCTTGACCAAGCTCGATGGCTTCTTTTGAAACAGGTGGATTGTGAGCAGCCATAGTTAGGCGACTGGTTGATAAGCGTGCGTACTGATACCAAAAAGATAACAGGGGTTTACTCCTCTGGCTAGTACTCCAGTACATAAGGCGTGCTGATATACAGCATCAGGGGATACGTTTAAGCAGGTGTAGTAAGTCTTTCTACCTGGCGACGTAAACGTTCATTTGACTCCAAGGCTTCTGCCAAGAGTTCGTATGGGTTCTGGCAAGTAACCAGTTCTTTCTTTAATTCACTGATCCTTTTATTGGTGCTCGGTGGACGGGACATAGTGCGCCGCGCTTTGAGTACATACACATAGTAACAAGTTATTAAGACATAACAAATATTCGCTATGCGCTCATATTGACACCTGTGACGGATTGAGGCATCTTTGCTATGTCCACGTAGCGAGTTTGTTTCGCTTATGACCACAGAATCGATACGGGTTGATTCATCTGTGTTACAGAAGGCATTAGCCCAAAAGCCCAACTACCTAAACAAGACGGCGTTTCTCAGCCAATTAATAGAGAAGGCAGTTGACAGGGAAGTTACGCTTAAAAGCGACCCCGGCGCTTTTATATATTCTTCTAGAAATAATTCTTCTTTAGAAGAATTTAGAAATAAGGATGTACCTCTTTCTGAATATTTCACCTGTCATTCCAAAGAGCACAAAGCATTTTTAGAAGATCAGAAAAGCGCTCTAAAAAAAGATTCGCCCGCTTTCCAAACTTTCTGGGAGGTTTACCAAGCCGCGCCAGATAGAGCTAAAAATCAATCCAAGAGCAAAGCAAGAGAAGCCTGGAAAGGAGCCTTAAAAAAAGAAACTCCTGAAAATTTGATAGAAGCCGCTAAGACCGCCGTAAAAGATCAGGTCCGAATGATTGCGGCTGATAAGTGGGTTGCACCCTTTCCAGACGCTCACAGATGGCTTAGAGACGAATGTTTTACTCTTTGGCTAGAAGCCATTACGCCTAAGCAGGCAGAGCGAATTGTTCCAGGAGTCACAGTCCTATGAATAACCAACCCCTCTATAACCCAAATTTTGCTGACAGCTTTGTGTGGCCAATGACCCCAAAAAACGCAAAGCCTGGTCAACCCACCACCTATCAGCTCACGAAGGAACCGACTCCAAAAATGTGGGAAGAAAGGGGTTACGTCATGGCCGGCCCCTGCCAATTAGGTCGATATGACGAATCTGGCTTTTACCACACCTACCGAGCTCCTTATGGAGATCAGCCTGGTCGTTACTTCCGCGTCCTCCAGGGGAAATATCTAAAACGAGCAAAAGAGAGCTATGAACGCGACCGCATTAATGCGAAGTGGGGAGCCAAAGAAGGCATGGAGATTTCTGTATGAGCAGACGAACTCGACTTGTAAAAGTTGGAAGTGAGGAAGGCGCTAGGGAAATTCTTCAAAGAATGGTTGAGGCCGGTCAGCTCACGATTGAAGATTTAGATACACCTTCAAATCATTGGCAAGAAAATTACGATTTTGCGGCCAAACATTATCCAGCCATCGAACTAAAACCTTGGAGGAATTTATTACGTGACATCGACACAAGCGAGCACGTTGAGCTTACAAATCCCAGAGATTTTGCCGAAGGATCAATTCCTAGAGTTCGTGCCGGGAATCCACCGATACTTCGACATAAAGAAGAAACGGTATGTACCAAGATCGATCACGGACATTATCAAAAAGTCGGACTATCTAGCGAACTCCCGTTTTGACGAGGCAAGGCAAAGAGGAGATGAATTTCACGCAGGAATTGAACAATATTGGAAGACAGGAGAAGCAGGGACTTCCTTGAAGTACCAAGACTGGATTGATTCCTTTCTTGCTTACAAGAACATCGAGAAATGGGAAGCAATAGCAATCGAGCATAGGATGGTTGATCGTCGTTATGACATCGCCGGAACATGTGATTTAGTTCTGCGACATAAAGAGTCTGGAAGAACTGCCCTTTGTGATTACAAGACCAAGAATGAAAAATTTAGTAAGGCCAATTACAGATCTCAATTAGGTGGATATATGTCTCTACTTTGGCAACAGGTTCCACAACTAGAAATTGATACTTGCAGGATTTATTGGGTCACTCCAAAGGAAACGACGACTGATGAGTATGACCCGTTGGAATGCTTACAGCTATATGAACGTGCCCGATCTATTTACTTCGAAAAACAACTTCCTTTCTAAAATGACCTACTTCAACACAACTAACGAAACTGGCGAAGCATTAGCTACGTCATATAAAAAAGCCAAAACACAAGAAGAAGCAATTTATTCCTATTTCCTTTCTTGTGGAGAACCCCTAAGTCCATCAATGGTTCTGAATCGCTTAGGCCTTAATTGTCCGATTACCTCAATAAGAAGAGCGATGACGAACTTAACGGAAAGCGGAAAGATTTGTAAGACGGATCAATATGTAAAAGGCACCTATGGCAAGCAGGAGCACCTATGGACAGTGAACGAAGAAAAGCAGTTTTCGCTACCTATAGGCGATATGCCTATTAGAACGTATTGACAGGGGTAAACTCCTGCGCTTTTATCTATTCATATGAGGAAAAAAACATGGATGAACTCAAAAGAACCCTCTTCTTCTGGACCCCTCTCTGTCTTGTCGTTTTTGCTAGCGCTTCCTATCTGGCTACTACTATCAATGATGTTTCTCTTTTTAAGCCTTCTCAAGCGTCTACTTTCGCTATTACTACGCAGGCCGGAGAGGAAGCCAAAGCCATCACCAGTCTCTTTCATCAGAGCCCCACACATCCCTGAGTCTTTAACTCTGGAAGAAGAGAAAGCTCTTTTAGATGTCGACTCTGATCGCTGGAAGCTTGCTGCCTTGCGCCGCCAAAAAGCACAACTCGAAACTTGCCTTGATTACTCCTTCCCCGACTATGACGACGACCTCAGATGAACTTCCTAAAGAACCTTATCTAAACAAGCCTGAATTATTAGTCAGGCTGATCAATGATGCTCAGGCTGTTATTAAATTCCAGCAAAATCACATTGCAAATTTAAAGAACGAGTTAGATCAGCATTTACATCTTGGAACGATTCAAGACAAGGTGACAACGGATGAAGGGGTCACAGCTGTCAGATGTAGCCGTCAAGGTAAATGGAACTACTCCGAAACTTTGAATGAAATGGCTATGGAATTTAAAACTGAGCTAGACGCTCAAATGGCAACCGAGAGAGAGGAAGGTCTTGCCTCTCAAGAACCACCTACTTACTACTGGATGATCAAAAAATGACTAAAGCGGATCTTTGGAAAGAGGATTTAATCACAATTTTGATTGTTCTCTCCCTTGTCTTTATTGACGACATCAAACGAGAATACGGAGAATTTAGAAATGACTAAACGACAGAGAGTTATTGATCAGGAAGAAGCACCTGTGAACTCTGAGCCAATCCATATGGCTAAAGAACGAATCAAAGAACTCGAGCGATGGGTCGAACTACGTAAAGAAGATGAACTCAAAAAAAGACAAGGGTGATCGAGCTGAACGCGAAGCCGCTGAATATTTATCTGAACGGCTCCCTTGGAAGGCCAGGAGAAAATTGGGGGCTGGAAGAATGGATGACGTTGGAGATCTGGAAATAGAGGACTGCAAGGACGTTGTGATTCAAGTCGCGGATTGGTCTGATAAATCAAAGGCATGTCTACAGAAACCACGAGAGGCAGAAATGCAGCGGTGGAATGCCAAGGCAAAATATGCGGCGTCAATGATCCGGTGGCGTGGTGGTCACTGGCGAATAGTTATGACAGTGGATCAATTCGCACGACTGCTGAAAGACGCCGTTGATGAGTAGGCAATAAAAAAGGCCCGCTTGTGGCGGGCCGTGGGTGTCACTGCTTGAGTGACTTGAGCTTTTCGTCAACAGCTCGTGATTCCTTGAGGATCTTGTCTAACTCGCGAAGCCGACGAGCGTCGGATAGAGCAAGCTGTCTTAAGTTCTCTCTGAGGATGTCAGCAAGTTGTCCCATTGGGTAACTCCGTTGTAGTGGTGGGATCTCTCCCTGAAATCAATATATATACGTAGACGTATCGGGGTCTACCCCCTATTTTGATAACTTTGTACTATTTACTGTCATACCAATAGATTTGGGTGATAAGTATATGAAATATAAGTTGTAAGTGGCACACTCTTACTACGTGGTCGTCACAAAAAACTGAAAAAATCGTCCACCGCCTGTATCAGGCTTATACCAAAACCGGTGTTTTTAGTACGACCGTATTACAGGGCAAATACACAGCAGCGCAAGGGGTTTGAGTTCTCCACAGGTTTTTCCCCGTGGAAAAAAAGTTTTCCCCAGCCTTGTGACGATTTACAGCGAAAATGAACTTTACACTAAGTAATGGATAACTAGAACTTATGGGCCAATTAGTGATCTGTTTCGCCCCTTCAATATATCATTTTCTACCCATTTAGCCACCGGGGGATGGATCGCACCACAGGGAGGAGCTCCCTTGTAAACGCCCTGTCTTTCCCTTTACGGGTCTTGTATGACTTTCAGCCCTAAGGCATCAGGCTCCCCGGTAGTTAGGTCATTACATAGGCGGATGAAGCAGGGCAAATAAAAAAGCCCCTGGTTAGAGGGGCCTTGGTGTTCAGAAAAGAATCATCGAGAT
>LULT01000122.1_pt1 | contig 10053 bp, 11 predicted proteins | sample 728141 | NCBI WGS metagenome assembly LULT01 (sample SAMN03860282, study PRJNA289734) | marine metagenome | biome: seawater column; feature: ocean; material: water; isolation source: Red Sea water column Station 108 - depth 100m | place: Saudi Arabia: Red Sea | collected 2011-10-15 | depth 100 m | reverse complement strand
ATCGACGGATCAGAACGATTCATCGACACAGGTTCATACATCTTTAATGCAATGGTTAGCGGTTCCGTTTATGGCGGCGTATCTGCTAATAAGATTACTGCCATTGCTGGTGAGTCTAGTACTGGCAAAACTTTTTTCTCGCTCGCTGTGGTTAAAAACTTCCTTGACAATAATCCTGATGGTTACTGTCTCTATTTTGATACTGAAGCCGCAATTAATAAAGGATTACTTGAGTCTCGTGGCATTGATTTAAAAAGGTTTGTTAAGATCGATGTTGTTACTATTGAGGAGTTTAGACAGAAGGCACTTAAGGCCGTAGATATATATCTTAAGACTCCCATAGAAGATCGCAAACCTTGCATGTTTGTGTTAGACTCTTTGGGAATGCTTTCTACTGAGAAAGAGATTAGAGATGCACTTGATGATAAACAAGTTAGGGATATGACCAAATCCCAACTTGTAAAAGGTGCATTCAGAATGCTTACATTAAAACTTGGTCAAGCAAAAATTCCACTTATAGTCACAAATCACACCTACGATGTCATTGGTTCTTATATCCCTACGAAAGAAATGGGAGGAGGTTCTGGCCTCAAGTACGCAGCAAGTACAATCATTTATCTTGGAAAGAAAAAAGAAAAGGATGGCAAGGAAGTCGTCGGAAACATTATCAAAGCAACGACGCATAAATCACGTTTAAGTAAGGAGAATAAGACCGTTGAAATACGTCTCTATTATGATGATCGTGGTCTTGACCGTTACTATGGTTTATTGGAACTGGGTGAGATTGGGGGACTCTGGCAAAATAAAGCTGGAAGATACGAAATCAATGGCAAAAAGATATACGCCAAGGAGATCTTACGAAATCCCACAGAGTATTTTACTGACGAGATAATGCAGGCTCTTGATGAAACTGCACAAAAGGAGTTTGGTTATGGAGAATGAATTTATTAAAACCTATGATGATTTTCTTTCAGAGAATACTTGTCAAGATTTAATTAAAGCTGGTGATGAGAATAATGAAAGAATAGATAGGAATAGAAAACCAAATTTCTATCAAAGAAATATTGGTGATCTTCCAGAGTATGCTGGTCTTTATGAGAAGTTTAAAGTTTTGGGAATGGATTATCTCTCAGAACTTGGTTATAGTGACATTGATTTATTACCTGAAAAGTATGCTTTTGAATCACTTAGAATTAAGATATATGATGTTGGTGATGCATTTGATAAACATGTAGATGTTGCTGGTCATGAATCTGCTAAGAGATGGATTGCTTTTCAGGTATATTTGAATGACGATTTTGAAGGTGGTCAGACAGAATTTGACATGCATGATAGAATAATTGAACCAAAGACTGGTCGTGTTTTGGTTTTTCCTCCACTGTGGACTTATCCCCATGCAGGACTTCCTGTGACAAAAGGTAAGAAATACATTCTTACTACTTATTTTCATTATGTGTAAACAATGGATAGAACTGAGAATATTATTCTACGGAATCTAATATACAATGAAGATTATCTAAGAAAGGTTCTTCCTTTCATTCAGCCAGAGTATTTTAATAATAGAGAAGAGAAGATTATATTTGAACATATTGCCAAATATGCGGCTGAATATAATAGTTTAATAACTCAAGAGATTCTTTCTATTGAAATAGAAGAACGTAATGATGTTACAGAACAAGAAGTAATTAATATTAACAAGACTATTAATGGACTTGAGAATATTGATTCAGATTTTGATTGGTTAAATAATTCTACAGAAAAGTGGTGTCGTGACAGAGCAATATATTTGGCTCTTATGGACTCTATACAGATTGCTAACGATGAGGATAAGAAAAGAACAAGAGATGCTATTCCAGATATTTTATCTAAGGCCTTAGCTGTATCTTTTAATCGTAACATAGGACATGATTACTTCGAAGATTATGAAGAACGCTTCGAACTCTATAACCAAAAAGAAAGTCGAATTCAATTCGACCTTGAATACTTTAACAAAATTACAAAAGGAGGTCTCCCAAATAAAACCCTTAATATTGCACTTGCGGGTACTGGTGTTGGTAAATCTCTCTTTATGTGTCATGTTGCTGCTTCTTCGCTTCTAGAAGGTAAGAATGTTTTATACATTACTCTTGAGATGGCAGAAGAAAAGATTGCTGAACGTATTGATGCTAATCTTTTAAATATTAACATCCAAGAAATAAGTGAGTTGCCTAAACCCATCTTTGATTCTAAAGTAACTAGTCTGTCTAAAAAGACACAAGGTAAACTTATCATTAAAGAGTATCCAACAGCAGCTGCACATTCTGGACATTTTAAAGCATTAATAAGTGAACTTGCTTTAAAGAAATCATTCAGACCAGATATTATATTCATAGATTATTTGAATATATGTGGTTCATCAAGATACCGTGGAAATGCCAATGTCAACTCCTATTCCTACATTAAAGCGATTGCTGAAGAACTGCGAGGTTTGGCTGTCGAAACTAATGTCCCCATTGTCAGCGCCACTCAGACTACTCGTTCTGGGTTTGCTAGTAGTGACGTTGATCTCACCGACACTTCTGAGTCATTTGGCCTTCCAGCCACTGCTGACCTTATGTTTGCTCTTATTAGTACTGAAGAGCTTGAGGGACTGAATCAAATATTAGTAAAACAATTAAAGAACAGGTATAATGATCCTACATATAACAAACGTTTTGTTATAGGTGTTGATCGTGCTAAGATGAGGTTATATGACTGTGAACAGGCTGCTCAGGAAGATATAGTTGACAGTGGCCAAGAAGAGGAGTATAATAATGAGGAGAGTAAATTAACGAAAAAGTTTGCAGAGTTTAAATTTTAAAAATGACTGATCCGTATCCAGCTGTTGGTAGCCATTACAGACCAAACATAGAACCAAGTACAACAAATAGAGGACTTTGTTTGACTGCTGAACAAGTAGTTGCATTGAGAGATATTTTATCTCATATTCCAGATCCTAGTAAAGAAGTAGTTGAACTCTATGATAAGGTAAAATTATTATGACACTTAAAACGCATACAATCAAAAAGAAAAAGGATACTCATACTCAGATTTGGGAGTGGGAAGAGACACCTGAACTATTGGCAGCAATAGAACAGTTGGAGAAATCATCACAAACAGTTAAGGGCATTAATGTTCCTAGTGTGTTTGTTCCTAATAGTAATTTTGCACCACCAAAAAGGAGAAATGATGACAAAAAAAGTTGACCTGGATAAGTACCTTGATTTCGTGGATGGTGTCACATCCGATCCCAGTAAAGATTATCAATCTTTTATTGAGAGTCTTAATCTTCTTAATGGAGAAGGTTCCAATATTAATCGTCTTACCACTGCTGCTGTTGGGATTAGTGCTGAAGGTGGTGAGTTTATGGAAATCGTTAAGAAGATGGTATTTCAGGGAAAACCTTGGAATGCCGATAACCGAGAGCATCTTATTATTGAGTTGGGTGACGTTCTCTGGTATGTGGCACAAGCTTGTATGGCTTTGGACGTATCGTTTGATGATGTAGTGTCACGTAATGTTGAAAAGTTGAAAAAGAGATATCCTGGTGGTGAGTTTGATATATATTATTCAGAGAACCGTAAACCAAACGACTTATGATTCACATGAGAGATCAATTATTAAAAGCAGTTCTTGCACATGCTAATGGTGAGATACAAAAACACAGAGCAAACGTTGAAGTTTATCTAGAACATCCAATGGGTATTGGAGAACATTCAGATATAACTGAAGCTATTCAGGTAGAGTTAGATAAGATTGCTCGTTACCACGATCAAATTGAAGTAGTTAATCAATATTTTATGAAGAAGAACTAAATACTTAATACTCAGGTATTAAGATTTTTCATGGCTGGTTTAAATGAAGGCGATGTTATGGAGGGTATTTTCTCCATAGGAATTGCTGAGATGTTTGCCAACGGCAAAGCTACTAAAAGTTTTATTAATTCAACCAGAGCTAAGATAGATACTAAGATGTTTCAGACTGGAACATTTAATTATGTAACTTATGCTGGACCACAACAGTTAAAAGGTTATAAAGCTGATCATTTAACCGTTAATTTGAACATGAGATTGAAACATGGTTCAACTCAGTGGGCATATGGTGAAGAATGGTCTATTCAGTATGAGAAAAGTGGTGAGATAGGAAACTTAGATTCTAAGATAGGTCAGATAGTTAATATTATTAATGGTCCTAACTATATGAGGATGATTAGCAAAGCAAAAGATACATGGTTGAAGAATAATAAAGTAGATGACGTTATAGTGGATATTACTTGTGATGGTATAGCTGGAGAACAAAGTGGTGGAAATGTAAAAGGTGATGTTATGGTTGAAGCTGTAATGAGGGATGCAAATTCAAATGGTAAGAAGGGTGATACAGTATTAAAACAAGAAATGGTTTTTTCAATAAAATCTGGTAGTAATACTGTTGCTAATTTAAGTCCATTCTATGGATGTATAGACGTTCTTAATAGATTTAATGTTACATTACCAAGACAAGCTAAATATGAGAGATTTCTTGGTGAGGTACTCAGGACTGCAAGATCAAATGCCCAGAAAAGGGCTAAAGTTAAAGCAATTCGAATGTTTTATAATGAAACTATGGAAGAAGTTAAAAAGGCATCAACACGATTAGATTTCAAAAGGAGAGCATTTGATATATTCAGGTCTGCAACTTTTGGAACAGATCTTGCACAAGTAGTTGATGTAGATAAAGCTAAGACTAAAGAGATGAATCCTGAATATCTTCAAGAAGTATTTGATAGTAGTAATGATAAGATGAACGTTGAAAGTGGTGGTGGAACATCGGGAACACCAAGTCTAAAATTTAAAATTCGGGGAAATGCCGATAGTCCATTGTATAACCATATTAATAATAAAGTATTGTTTTCATTTAGTTTTAAGAAGAGAGTAGTAAATGACAATGATGATATTAAAATTAAAGAATTAAAATTTTATATAAATTCTGGTCCAGCAGCTTATCTTCCAGAGGGATGGGAAACTAAAGAACAAACATAATGAAGAATACCCACTTAGAACATTTAGAAGATAATATACTCAACGGTGGTTCTCAAGGAGGGAGGGAAGCTATTGCTTTTTTAAAATCTCTTGGACAGATGTTGGAACAGGGTGCTGCTGATGCCCGTGTAACAGTAAAATGGGATGGTGCTCCTGCTGTTGTTTGTGGTATTGATCCTGAAAATGGTGATTTCTTTGTCGGTACTAAGTCTGTATTTAATTCAGTAACACCTAAGATTTGTTATTCAGAAGATGATGTTGATACTTTATATGGACCAGGACAATTAAATAAGAAACTTAAAGCATCATATAGGTATTTGTCAAAACTTCCTATTAGAGGAGTCATACAAGGTGATTTGTTATTTACTGATGATAAGTATGAAACTATGATTGGTGGTGATATGTGTGTTGCATTTCAACCCAATACTATTGTTTATGCAGTTCCTAAGAAGAGTCCTATAGGACAACAGATTATAAGTGCTAGGTTGGGAATAGTATTTCATACCAGATATTCTGGTAGACAGTTAAGTACTATGACTGCTGAGTTTGGTGGTATTAATATTCCAAGTGACAATGATGTTTTTGTCACATCTTCAGAGTTTTCTGATGCATCTGGTGAGGCAAATATGACTGCTACTGAAAAGGCAAAGTATATTGCTCTTGTTAATAGAGCAGAAGGTTCATTGAGACAGTCATCTAAGTTTTTAGATTTGATGAAAGGTGACGATGGAAGGTTCTCTTTGAATAATATGTTTAAAACATTCTTTAATGCATATGTTCGTGAAGGAAAAAAAGCAGTAGGTGTTCGTAACACAGTCATTGATTTTGCAAATTATTTTTCTTCTTCAATGGATAAAGAGATATCAACCAAGAAGACAAAAAAGACTCAAGATAAATATAAGCAGATTAAGGATACTGGATTAAGATTTATATCATCTAATCAAAATTCTCTGTACATGACCATTGCCTCGTATTATAATTTACAGGCAGCTAAACAGTTTATGATTGGTAAACTCCAAAAGGTCAATACTCTTGGAACGTTTCTTAAAACTGAGAATGGTTATAGAGTGACAGCTCCTGAAGGATTCGTTGCTATTCGTGCAGGAAGGGCTTTGAAACTTGTTGATAGACTAGAGTTCAGTAGAGCAAACTTTACCGCTACTAAAAATTGGGATAAGGGATGAAGAGTTTTAACCAATTTATAACTGAAGTAGTTACACAAGCCTCTACCCAGGCCCAGAAGTTGGGTTTGAAAGGTGATGGTCATGGAGACTGGTATGATAAAGAAGGTAATCTTGTTGCTAAGACAGTTAATAAAAGTTTAAAATTCTTTGGTAAGAAAAGACCACCAACTGCAGATGAAAGAACTAAGATAGAAGTTAATAGACAGGCAGCTGCTAAGGAAGATGAGAAAGCAGAAAGAGAAGAAATAAGAAAGAAAGAGGGTGACCCTGCTGATATTACTGTTGCATTTGGTAGATTTAATCCACCAACAACAGGTCATGAGAAGTTATTGAATAGAGTAAAGAGTGTTGCTGGTAAAGGAGAATATGCAATATATCCTTCACGTACTAATGATCCTAAAAAGAATCCATTAGATCCAGAAGAAAAGATATCTTATATGCAACAGATGTTTCCTAAACATGCTGAACGTATTGTTAATGATCCTAAGTCAAAAACTATTTTTGATGTATTAAAAAGTGCTAATAAGAGTGGTGCTAGGTCAATTAATATAGTTGTCGGTGCAGATAGACAAAAGGAATTTGAAAATCTTGCAATGAAATATAATGGAGACTTATATGATTATGATCGTATAAGAGTTATATCTGCTGGTGAAAGAGATGCAGAGTCTGAAGGTGTAGAAGGTATGTCTGCATCTAAGTTGAGAAAGGCAGTTGCTAAGGATGATTATGAATCTTTTAGTAAAGGTCTTCCTAAAGGTTTTGGTGATGAAAATATGAAGAGACTTTATTCTTCTCTTAAGAAGGGTATGAAGATTAAGGAAACTCAAACTGAGATATGGAGGATAGCACCTAAGTTTGATTGGAAGAACTTAAGAGAGAACTATTTGAATAAAAATATATTTAATGTAGATGATATCATAGAAAATGATAATACTGGTTTAGTTGGAAAGATACTTCGTCGAGGTGCTAACTATATTATTGCAGTAACAGAAGGTAACATGATGTTTAAATCTTGGATAAAAGATTTGAGTGAATGGACTGATCCTTCTGGTGTTGGACCTGATCAAAGATTGATAGGGACTGATGCACATCTTAAATATGTACAGAGTATAAGTCATCCACAAGCTTATAGAACTGTTGCTATCAAAAAATTTATAAATAAGTTTAGGAAAAAAAGTGTCAAGAAAGATGTTTGATCAGTCTAAATTAATTAGTGAGATTAAGAGAGGACACGCTGCAGGTGATTCTGATCTTGAGAAACAAGCATCTCAATTAGCTTCTGACATTCGATATAAATCTAAGGGAAAATTAAGACCAGGTGCTAATAGAGAAGAACTGAAGAAAATTTATGTTTCATTATTAGCTAGTTCTCCTGCACCTGGACCTGTAAAAAGTATGGCTAAAAAGAAACTTCTTGGCGAGTCTGTAACTGAAGATAAAGCTTATGCTAATGTTTTGAAAAAATTGAAAGCTCAATATGGTTCTAATGCAGTTATTGGTACTGGAGAAACAATAAAAGATACTAGGTCTGAGAAATCAAAAGTAAAGGCACAACGCAAACGTGCTGCTTCTGATGAGAAAGAAAGAAGATTTAAACAAAGGAATCCTGCTGTAACATCTGGACGTTATCCTAAAGATGATGAGAAGGCTTGGGCAGCTGCAAGAGAAAGAGAAAAACGTGAAGGTATTGGTGAAGGTGCATTAGCTGATCGTTTAAGATCAAATCTTTCTGATAAAAAGAAGAAGTGGGATAAACAAGGTGAGGAGCATAAGAAGTGGGTGAAGGATGCTGATAAAGAGGTTGCTGCAATAAACAAAGAATTTGATAGATTAAAACGGTATGATGAAATTGGTGAGGCAAAGGTTGATACAGGTGATGATGTACAGAAGGAAAAGACACGTAACGAACGTAAGTTTGGTAAACAAACCTTCAATCAATATGGACAGACTCTTACAAGAAGAGGACTTCATCGTTCAAACCGTGGTGAGAAGAAAAGAAAAGGTGAGAAAGTTGAAGAAGGTAAGTTAGTACATGGTCCTTATGGTCCATATATTACTGACCAGAAAATGCCACGGGAAAATCAAAAACCTTTAACCAGAGTTCCTTATGAACAGTTAATACCAACTAAACAGAAAGAAGAAGCTTTAATAAATTCTGCAGTTGAGTATTTTTATAATGAGGGCATTAATGAAGATGGTTTAGATATTATTATTGAAGAGTTGGGACTTGACAATTTTGTTGAGTTTATAAGTGAATCTGTTGTAGAGTTGAATGAGGAAAGATCAGCTCGTAAGATGAATGTTAGGACTAAGAAGACAGTCAAGAAAGAAGCTGAAAGAATTAAATCAGATAAGTCTGATGTAGTTTCAAGAAAAACAAGTCCAAAAGATACTCTTCAAAGAGTTGCTGCTTCTAAAGCTTTAAAGAAAAGAAAGTTCCAAAAACCACCTCAGAAGGAAGTTTCTGGAAAGGATACTAGTATTGATTTAAAGAAAGAAAAGGTCAAGAAGGCAGTATCAAAAGCAAAGACAACTCAACCTAAGAAACCAGCATCTAAAAAAGGTATTAGAGGTGCTATTTCTAGGGGTATTGAACGTCATAAGAAAGCAGTTAGTAAGAGTGAATTTGCTAAGGGTGTGGTGTCTGGTGTAAAAGCAGTTGGTAAAGCTGCTAAGGATGTTAAGAGTGTACTTGATGCAAATAAAGATAAGACTGTAAACATGCAGTCCTATGAACCAGAGGGTGATTTTATTGGTGAAAAAATACAAGTAGGAAAGGCTTCACCTAAGTCTCCTAACTGTATTATAATGCCTACTAAAGATGAAATTTCTGATAAGGCTAAGAAGAAAACTCTAACTGGTGTTGTAACTAAGAAACAAAAACAACTTCTTAATCAAGAAGGACGTTCTAACTGGAGAGAAGAATTTAATTCTCCCAGAGCAGTTCAAATTAATATCAATAGATTTTCTTCTGAAGTAGATGAACCAGAACAACTTGATGAGTTTTTAGGGCAATTAGCTGGTACTGCTTTAAAGGTTGGTGGTGCTGCTGCAAAGTCTGCTGTAAAGGCTACTGGTTCTGCTGTAAAGGCTGGTGCTACTAGTGTTGCTAAAACTGGCAGTGTTTCAAAATCTTTGGGAAATTTAGCTAAGTCTGGGATTGATAAAGCAGGACAAAAAGTAATGGTTTCTAGGGCTCAACAAAAGTTGAGACCTGGTATTGCAGCTAGAAATCCTAATGTATCATCAAGATTGGTAGATAAACTAACAACTAAGAAAGGAACTCAGAATTGGGATGCATTTAAAAAGAAAACTGAACCATATAGAAAGGCAGCAAGTACTATTGGTAGTAGCATTGGAAGTTCAATAAAACAAGGTGCTGTATCTAAGCCTGTAGGTCATAGGAGAGCTCCAACATGAAGAAATCTAATTGGAGAGAGGATCTTTATGCCCCTGTTGCAGTAAAGAAAGTTTTGAAAGAGTTTGTAGGTCCAGCTGTAGCTGCACCTCTTGTTGCTACAAGTAAAATTGTACCGTTTACAACTACAGCTAAAGCTATAGGAACTAAAGGTTTTTTTAGTACTACTGCTGGTAAACTTACAACAGGAGCTGCAGTTGGTCATGCTGTTGGAACAGTTACTGATAGGGATAGAAATAGACGTTACCCAGGTGTACCACATACTGGTCATCATATAGGAAGAAGACAGAACCCAAGATAATTTTCCTATATAGATTAGTTGAAATAGAAAAATGACCTTACCAAAGGAAGTGATTTTAGAAGCACTTCGTTGTTGTAGGGATGTATATCCACATAAACAGGACTTTCTTGTTAG
>LULT01000158.1_pt1 | contig 10099 bp, 10 predicted proteins | sample 728141 | NCBI WGS metagenome assembly LULT01 (sample SAMN03860282, study PRJNA289734) | marine metagenome | biome: seawater column; feature: ocean; material: water; isolation source: Red Sea water column Station 108 - depth 100m | place: Saudi Arabia: Red Sea | collected 2011-10-15 | depth 100 m | reverse complement strand
AGCTGAGTTCATCAACCTAACAAGGTCACCTCGGATTATTGCACTAGTTGAATCAATAGTCGCTCTTGAAGTTCCTCCTGTACTTATATCTACCTGATCAGATCCACAGACAACACCGCTATCGCTATCTCCACTGAGGGCCGGAGTTGCGGCTGAGTTTGTACCTTGAATAGTTACTGGCATGTTCTAAAGAATAACAAGGTTTGCACCGGATGGCACGGTAACTACAACACCGCTATTAATTGTAAGTGGTCCTACTGCTGATGCCGATTTGCCAGTGCTTAATGTGTATGTTGTCGTCACAGTCATGGAGTTCTCGACAAAACATTCATCTGCGCCTCCTCCAGTTGCACCTCCACCAATAGACGTCCATACAGAACCGTTGTAACCCTCAAAACTTGAGGTCGTTGTATTCCTACGAATCATTCCCTCGCTAGGAGATCCAGGCCGCTGAGCGGTCGTACCTACAGGGATGTCTAAATAGCCCGTTCCAGCAAATGAAATACTCCCATCAGAACCAATTGTGCCAATCGTGATCCATGCATTATTTGCAGAATTACGCTGTTTAATAATTGGGGCAGTAGCAGTAGTCGTATCTAACCAAACCTGATAGGCATAAGTCGTTGAAGGGGCTGACGAGCCAGAGCTAACACTTGCCAATGCCTGCAAGGCATTATTTAAATCACTTCTAAATGCCGCCCCAGAGGCATTCGCAAGTGACATGTCATTTTGGGACATTAATTAGACCTCCTGTTTGCCATAGCCTGTTGCTTGGTAGTCAAACGTCCTGTCAACGCTAGACCCTGAGCTGTTCTTAAAGTGTACTGAAAAACCAGTCCTCGTAATTGACGACATTTCATAGTAGTCACCTGATTGCATATTATGAGCAGTCAAAGAAACACTTACAGGCGGTGTCGTTCCTGTGTTGTAGAAAGCATTAGCAAAGGTAACTGCCTTTATAGCGGTCCCAGAAGAAATAGATGCTGAACTCGCTTCTGTTCTTGCCTTAACAGACAAGGTGTAGCCCAATTCACTAAGAACAGAAGTTTGATCAATTCGACTAGAAGTTAAACGTACCTTGAATTGGAAAATACGTCCCTTATATCGCCCTTTCTCCATTGGTAGCCAATCACTATAAAGAACATTGTCTTCATACATAATCTTGTCTGAGTCCTCCTCAAGAAGCTTGTCTCCTGTCTCTAATAAAAAGTCATCATCAGTAATCACTTCGTCAGACGCTCTAAAGAATGCCTGTGCAGAACACTCATCAGCATTTAAGCCATCAACATCGCTCCATCTATCAATTAGCTCATCTCTAGAATCCCAGAGATCACTTGGATAAACACCCGCTGCATTACATCTCCTCTTTATCTCAACACTAAATACACCCCCCAAATCTAAGACATCATTCCAATAATAATCACCAAAGGCTAAACGATCTCCTGTAAAATCTATTGCTGGAATTGAGTCAATATCGGGCTCTGGTATCTTGCCTGTCAGTCCTAATAATATGAGATGGAATTGGATCAGGAATATCGATAACGGCAGAAACTGCACCAGCACTCTTTAATCCATTAGTTATGTCATTGAACTTGATTAGATATTCCCCTTCAATTAAAGGTAAAAGTGCGTAATTAGTAGAAGCATTTACTTCTGTTAATTTTGTACTATTAGCCCAAGTTCCCACCCCATACTTTCCATCTGAATCCAGTTCAATAGAATGCCTGATAATTGCCTTTAAATTATTAACATTTAGACTCCCGGTATTCGGAACTTTCCATCTCAGAATAACTTCATCACTAGGCAACACTTGTAAAGTTACATCTTCAGCATTAGGTGGTGGAACCTCTTCAACCACGGATTCGCCGGATTCGACTATTGCGATCGGAACTGTTTGTACAACTAAGTCTGGAATTTCATCACTAATCTCAACCCAATCTGAGGATTTTTCCCAAGGCTTAGGTCCAACAGCACGAACCTGAAATGTAAGAATAGAGCCTGCATTTAAACCGTCTTTTTCCCAAGACATATTGGAAGTAAGAGGTTCTATATTCCAGTTGCCTTTTCCTACCTTCCACCTAATAGCGAAATTAACAGTTGCCCCACTTATTCCACGGGACCACTCAATCAATGTCCTATTTACACTATTATTAATAATTTTGGTATCGAACTTTAAATCAACAGGTTTCGCCGGAATATCATCAAATAAAGTTACATCTTCATAAGCTAATTTGCCCTGTCCTGTGTCTGCTACGTTGTAAACTGAATCGTTATGTTCAACACCAAGGACCTCATATTGGCCGTCTCCATTATCTTTAACAGTGACACATTTAAACTTCTGAAGTTTTACCGCATCAGTTTCAATAGACCAAATAGAGTTAACTAATGGAGCAGAAGAGAAAGGAGTTGTAACATTAATAATCGTTCCATTTTGACTACTTATTGCTTTCGTTTCAATGGTATTGTTGGGCATCGTACACGTCAATTTAGGATTTGACCCAACGGGCACAACGAAACTAGAATCATCAACAACAATGTGATTAGGATTTGAAGTAACTACACGCCCGCCTATACGTGCAGCAGCTCTTAATTGATCTTGAACAGCAAAGATTTCTCCTGGCAGAGTCTCTACACCCTCAAGTCCTGTGCTAAAAGTAACGACCTCCCCATCAAGTTCTTGAGCTGCCATCATCCAACGACCAACTCTTTGTGCCTGCCATTTTGATGTACATCCAAAAGCAAGTGCATCCTGTTTTTGGAAGCCATATTTATTAATTAATTCTTGATTCTCTACTACTACCCAATTAGTTTTATACAGGTTCTCTGGATCTTGATAACGGACCCTAATTGACGTACTTCTTGTTTTAAGTGACGTTCCAGAGTACTCAAAAAGCCCATCAATTACATTACTGTTCGTATATAAGTGAACAGGTGAAACAGGTGTGCCATCTGTATTGCCATGATCTGCTGTGCATTGAATAGTGTTATTAGACCAATACAACATGCCTCTGAAAACAGAAGCCATATCTCTAAGGACATCAAAAGCACCGGCACTATCTGCAATTACAGTATTTGTCGCAAAACGCGGCTCTTTGTTTCCATCAGGAGTAGTTATTAACTGGTTAGCATAAACACAAAGAGGAAATAAATTAGTCCAACTTAAATTGGATTCATCTACAAATCCACCCGCTCCATATTGTCCCTTTTGCGTTACAAGGTCATACCAACAACAAACAGGGCACGTTGTCCAATGATTTTCTGTACTTAAAAGGCCATTAAAAGCACCACTAAAAACTAAATGCCCATCACTATCGACAGTTGCATTCGAAGGGATTCTTACAGTCTTTCCCTTTATTAAATAAGCGCGTGTAGGCAAAGAACTAAACGCCTCAGTCGATATCGACATCCCAACAGCTGCTGTATATGGATATCTATTTTTAAACTCAATATTCTCAAGCAAAGTGGTCCAGAAAAGCCTATTACCTCTCGAACTAGACAACGATGTGTCCTTGTCTATATCCCTAAAATTCTGATATTTTATTTCAAAATCGTTTTCTCCATTAGTTTCTTTGACGACTTTAATATTCCAAGGTGGGCTACCCTTAAGATTAATCTTTGGAGTCTTAAATTGATAGTTGGTTGTAGAAATTCCAGTTATCGTTCTCTCATATTTTTGGTTATACCCATCTCCTTTTGCCTGAACATAAACTTTGACATGGACGCTAGCACTGAAGGTGCCACCACGGGCTAAGCTTTCTTTTGCAACAGAAAATAAAGCTGGAATAGTGAATAAGATTTCAAATGAATCTGTATCAGCATCGGTAATAGATCTAACAACTTGTCCACCTCCATAATCTCTTGAGGTGACCATATTTTGGTCATCTAGAGTTTCACTATAATTTTTTCCTACTTCTGCACCAACATTTACAGCATGAGAAGAACCATGTCCCCCATACTCAAGTTTCTGTTGGCCTCTAGATCCAGGTCTAAATTGATATTCAACAGTTCCTGTGTAATTATCTACTGAACCCTCTTTTAAAGGAGTCTCCTCTAAATAAACACCACGTCTATCTCCAACAATGCCTGATATAGGACCTTCACAGAGAAGGTCAACAATTTTCATTGTGGAAGTTGAATTAAGTGGCATTTGAATTAGTTATAGAATCTGAACTTGTAACCCATAGCTTTAACTCTTAAGTAATGAACAAAACCGAGTCCTGATCTTCCGCTGTCTTCCTCCGCCGAAAAATCGATGATTGTAATCTTCACTTTGTAATCATCATGCCCAGGTACTTTTTGGAAAGTAAATTGATGTGCCCATCGATAATTTTGGTTTTTCATGAGAAGCCCTGAAATAGTACCCTGAATACTTCCTACTACAGGTTTTGAATCATCTTCCCAATCAAAAACTTCAATCCTATAGGTCACAAAACCATGCACTTTTGTTGAATTTGGTCCACTAACAAGTTTAAATAAGCCATTTGGTAATTCAAAAAGAACTTGAAACTTCCTTACATCATATTTATTATCATCTGGCTCTTCTCCACGAACTACTCCTAAAGTTTCGCGATCCCCTTCATCTAAATCAACGTATTCATTAACGTTATAACCTTCACTACTACGTCTTTTGTAAGTTCTATAAGAACGAGTAAGTAAACCATCTAACTTTTCAAATCTAGAAGGAACTTTATCTCCACCAATTCTTACAGTGTCAAAGCCAGGTTCTTGAATAGTAGTTAACAAAGGATCTGAATCGTCAGCTACTTCGATGCGGGCAGAAGCAAGATGACTCCCAATCAAAGCCTGTCCATAACACAATGGAACAGTTGCCCCTACTCCTACATTATTTGTAGCCCCCGCATATGCATAACTAGGCCTACCATCTGAACCTCTTGTTACTGATTGAGGTCCATCAGTAGAAGTAGAATCTCCACTTTTATATCTCGGTGTCTTCTTCGGGTCTTCTACTGGAGAAAGGATTCCAACTACTCCACCAATAATCATGCCAATGCCTGCGCCCATAATTGCAGCGCCGACATTTGGCATGATTGGTGTCAACAAGGCTCCTATGGCAACCAATGCAGCCCCTATAACAATTTTTATGAGATTACTTGCATGTTTCTTAACCCATTTACCAATATCTTTAATAGCTTTTCCACTACCTATTAGAACAGGTGTGATGACTAAATCTTTACTTCCAAGAGGAAGCAGCATCTCGTCATAATCTAGATATTGATCAGATTGAACAACTGTGTAACCGACTCCTTTTAAATGAGAAGTACGGAGATATTCCTTAAACGCTGGGTAGTTAATGCATAAAAGCTTTATTGCTTCTGCGGCTGATCGCAAATTGTAATAAGTATGTCGCTTGATACCACCACAAAGTTCAGCTAACTCATCAAGCAGCACTATGTTCTGCTGCATAGCGAAAAACTGCTCGAACACTCCGTATATAGTAATCGGATAACAGCTCGACGCAGGATAAGGAATCGGTTTTTTGATGCAAAATGCGCTCTTCGGGTAGAACTATCGCTCCGTGCATAGGCGTCTTAGTCCCTAATTGCATTATCAAGATGTCGTTAGGCTGACGTCTATTCATTTTTATTTCGTAAAATCCTTTTTTTGGTAACTGATCAAGAAAAATACTTTCACAAGTTGTCAAGTCATCAGGACGCTCATAGTCAGGCAATTGAATGCCTAATAATTTGTAGTAGTCCCTTATCAAAGAGAAGCAATCATTTTCTCCATACGACCAAATACGTCCTAGCAAGGATTGATAGTTAACCATTTATCGTATGGAACTAAATAAATATAGAAAGGAACTTTTATAAGATCACATACACGCTTATCTAAAGGACTTGCCTCTCCGCCTTTTGGATGACTATGGACAACAGCCTCAATATTTCCAAGGAGAAGTGCCTTTGCATAATCACGCGGGTCCATAACAAAATCCTCTTTAGGGTCATCAGCTAAATTCCGACAAGGCACATATTGACCATTAACGACAACACCACAACACTCATCGGGCTCAACCTCTAATGCATGTTGTTTTGCCTGAGCTTTGAAGTCCATCACATCTTCAGACGACAACCAGGCATTCCCCCAAAAGGTATATCCCCTGACGGATGTCTAATAATGCAACTGTTATAGCTTTTACCACAAACATCGTTAGCCGCACTTGTTGGACCATCGTTGATGTCATAAAAACCATGTTGACCTCTATAGGCACATTGAGTTCCTTTATATTCCCAAGGACAAAATTCAAGAATTTGACGTGTAGGCAATCTTAAATTTGTTAGATCTAATTTACTGATCAATGAGAAAGAAACAAGCTCATGATTCTCAACAGTAACCCTGTCTATATACCAAATATCATTTGAGTTACCTGCACCATCCGAATTAAAAACAGCATTACTATCTGCAGTAGCATTTCCGCTCGAAAAATTTACAGCATCCAGAAATTTCGCACAGGTGCGAATACGAGTAAATTTGGCATGAAGTGGTTCAAATAAAGTGATTATTAAAGTGATCGCTGAATTTACATTTGCTACATGAAAAGTGGGGCGAGGTAAAACACCTTCTGTGGTAACACTGAATCCCTCAACTTCACAGGGAACAGCAGAGTAGGTATTACCTTGAAAAACAATGTCTGAATGCAAGTCATTTGTACCTGCATGGAAAAACAAGGTCTCATCAGTACCATTCAACTCTTCTGTTAGTTCTATTTGAAACAACTCAATAATTGCTGATGGAGCTAATGACTGGAGTTGCTCCTGAATGGATAACGGCGTTGAAGTCATGATTCTGCTACTTGCATAAATACAGCTTGGATAGTGGCAAGGGTTGGGTAGGGAATCGTTTTACTCCACTCTTGGCAAATATATTTAGAACTCGAAGCCTCCCCTGGAGCGGTGTAATCAAAATTTTCAACACCACCACGTGCATCAAGGAACGTCTCTATTTCATCTGATTGCGTCTCAGTGATGTTGTCCCACCGTAAAGTCCACTCTTTTAAATTTTGATTTAAACCGAACGTTGCGCGTTGGGTATAACCAGAGCCAAATTCAGCCATATTGACTTTAGGCTTACTGGATTTATTGACGCTATAGGAAGGTTCAATGCTTGGGAAAGTAGCCATGTTTATGCGTAAAGAAGGCCGCCAGGAAGTTTTTGGATAATCATTTCAGCTTTTACAGCCTTGGAGATAGCTTCTCCTAATTGCTTTGATTTATCTTCTTCTCCTGTAACAGCAGTCCCTCCACTTGCATCGACATTCACGACAACTGAGGTCCCTCCTCCGCCTTGTACGCCTAATTTTCCATCACGGCCACGTTTCAGGGGGAGTATAGCTTCGGCACCAGCTTCTCCTAAAATTCCAAGATTTCCAGATCCTCCCATTGCAAACATTGTGGGTTTATTAACCACACCTCCTTTTGCGTAGGCAGTAACTTCACCACCACCATCAATCACTCCACCTTTTGCAAAACCAAATGCTGATAGAAGCGGTTTAATAATCATTGCCCTTATCAAGACACGCTGGAGATCTTTAAGAATACTGATTGCCATTGATTTGAAAGTCGTCTTTCCTGTATTTGCAAATGAAACCAATTGATCTTCAAGCCCTTTAAATGCCTTAACAACAACATCGCCAACTTGACTACCAAAATCGCCAACAGTATCTGAAAAACTTTGAATTTTAGATTTCATTTGTGACCCAAAAGTTTTAGTCAGTTGGGTCTCAAGCAATGCCGCCTTTTGCTCACCTTTCTTGTAATAATCACCACCCGCTTCTGATTCGCCCGCTATTAACTTCCCAATTTGCTCAAGATCGTTCTTTAAACGTTCTCTAAATTCATTACCAAAATCAGCACCAAAAACAGCATTAATATTTTCATTTTGCTTGGCTATAAATCGACTTCCTAACTCTTTTGCAAAATCCCCAGGAGCACCGGCAATTTTTTTAATCCAATCAGGGGTATTATCACTTAGCCATTGCATCCCTCCCTGTATTTTCTCAATTATCTTTGTTACGAATATTCCGATCTCCTGAAAGACCCTACCGAATCCATAAACAGTTACGGCGATTGCACGGATACCACCCTCTACAACTTTAAAGAATCCAGAGAAGTCATTTTCAGCAGAGAAAACATCCCTAAAGACTTCCAACATTGCATTTAATGCAGGCAATAACGCATCTGATAATTGCTTCCTAAACCCATCAAAACCAAATCCAAGCATGGTTAACTGATCATTGAAATACTCTGCGTTCTGCGCAAAGCCTTCGCTCGTTTGATAGTTCCACTTCGTCAATGCTTCACTTCCCTCATTCAACATTGGGATAATTTGAGATCCAGATCGACCAAATATTTCCATTGACAACGCAGCCTTTGTAGCTCCATCTGGCATATCTCTAAACCGATCAGCTAGTTCTCCCAGAACAACTTCTGACTCTTTCAACTCACCATCTGATCCCCTAACCGTAACGCCTAAAGCCTCATAAGCATCTGCATAAGTAGCAACCCCTTGATCAGCCTCTCTCATGGATTGAGCTAATCTTCGCAAGCTTTTTTCAATTGTTGCTTGCTCTACACCAGCTAATTTTCCAGCATTGACATAAGCCTGCAACTCATCTGCCGCTATCCCCGTTTGCCTGCTTAATTTTCCAAAAGCATCAGCTTGATCTATAGCTCCAGTAATAAATTTAGAAAACGCGCCAGCCGTCAAGATTACAGCCATTGCTCTGAAGGCTGTATTAACGCTTAAGGCCGCATTACGAACATTTTTTAATCTTCCTTGCAGACCTTGCATGGAGTTACCCATTGCCTTAAGGCCCTGCGTTCCCTTCGTCTTAAGGTTGACTAATAAATCCCACCTAGTGCCCTGTGCCATCTATTTTTTCTCCTTATTTAGTTCTGCCATCGCTGCAACTTCCATAACTTGTAGATCTTCAAGCACAGAACACGGCTCTGGGTATGCATACATATTAATCACTGCTATTACCGCTGAGTAGTCAAGACCTGTAACACCTCCTATCGATGTTCGCCATTGTGTACTGACACGTAAAAAAAGTTCTACAACATTCCAATTTTCTTCCCATACTTCAAAGTCTTTTTCAGGCTCAGACTCAGGTAACGCAATGCCAAACGCAGCTGCTGCTGCCTCGACTTCCCCTTTGTCCCTTTTTCCGCTACTGCACCAATGGAGAGCAGCGGCTTCTAGTTTTTTCTTTTTGCTCCCATTCGACTCTCAATAAAAGAAGTTGCTATGGCCGATGGGATACCAAGAACATCTAAGAGTTCCTCAAACTTTGCTTTTACAAAAGGCATTTCCTCTCCCTTGTCATTCAATATTCCCGACCATCCAACCATGACTTCTCGGACCACATCAATATCATTAATTTCTCCAGCATTGGATTGATCAATCATTTCCTGAAAACGAGATTGCGAAATATTTTTAAATTCCGCTTCAAAAGTATGACGCTTTAATTTGCCATCTTCAGGAAGATCTACTTTGACAGGCCAGGAATAACTATCAGATTGCTTTAGGACGAATGCCATAAGAAATTAATACGCCCACGCAGGGTAGACCCTTTGCTACGTCTAAGCAATATTAATGAAACTTGAGAGAAAATTCATCGTTACCAGCTGCTGTAGGAATTGCTGTGTAATCGATATTTAACATCGAAACACCATCAGCATCTGAATAAGAGGGAGCCTGCAGGTCAACTTGACCTAGCGTAAGAGTTACACGATTCCCGGCAGTCTGTCCGTGCTGGAAGACTAAATTTCCAGTCGCTGTTGTCGTTGCAATGGTAAAAAAGTTTTTAGTACCTAAAGCCGGTGCTTCAAGCGTGACGCTCCCGCTTGGTGCGCGATTTGTAATTTCAGATCCTTTTGTCCCTCCGACCCTTTCTGTATAAACCAAATTATTTGAAAGATCAAAACTTACAGATTGCAATGCTCCTGCAAAACTATGAAGCTGGAAACCAGTTGTATTGTCCTTATTAAAGATAACTGGAGTGGCTTGATTCGATGTTGTAGGAGTTGGATTAGAACTTGCGGCTGGAGCGTTATAAATCCCTTGGAAGGTGAAATCTAAA
>LULT01000812.1_pt1 | contig 10180 bp, 11 predicted proteins | sample 728141 | NCBI WGS metagenome assembly LULT01 (sample SAMN03860282, study PRJNA289734) | marine metagenome | biome: seawater column; feature: ocean; material: water; isolation source: Red Sea water column Station 108 - depth 100m | place: Saudi Arabia: Red Sea | collected 2011-10-15 | depth 100 m | reverse complement strand
TTTTTTGATAAAGTAAAAAAAATAGTCAATCTATTTATAAAAATCATTTTAAAGTGTGAGACAATCTCCGTTTTTGCCTAATAGGCCATTAAAAGTTGCTGTTTTAGGTTCTTCAGGTGCTGTGGGATCTGAATTGCTAAAAATTCTTGAACAACGTGATTTCCCAATATCAGAATTGGTCTTGCTTTCATCAGAGCGTTCAGAAGGAAAAAAAATTATTTGGAAAGGTGAAGAATTAGTTACAAAAAAAACAACTAAGGAAGAATTTAAGAATCTTGATTTAGTTTTGGCTTCAGCTGGCGGAAGTATTTCAAAAAAATGGTTGTCTACCATTATTGATCAAAATGCTTTATTGATAGATAATTCAAGTGCTTTCAGATTAGATAATAATGTACCTCTTATAGTTCCTGAAGTTAATGGTAGTGACGTAATTAATCATTATGGAGTAATAGCGAATCCAAACTGCACTACCATTTTGTTGACATTAGTTTTAGCTCCATTAAGTTTTACCATACTCACTGGCTTTTAATTTGTTTTTGCATAATTCACCCATGCTTTCAAATAATTACTGTGAAGAAGAGATGAAAATGGTTAATGAGACTAGGAAAATATTAAATATTGCTGATTTAAAGCTCTCTGCTACATGTGTTCGAGTCCCAGTACTGAGAGCACATTCTGAATCGATCAATATTGAATTTGCCGATGTAGTTGAGCCTAAAGATGCTCTTGAAGAATTAAAAAAATCTCCTGGAATTGAAGTTATTGAGGATTACAAAAATAATAGATTTCCTATGCCAAATGACGTTATGGGAAGGGATAATGTTGCTGTTGGCAGGCTAAGAACTGATATAAGTCAGCCTAATGGATTAGAATTATGGTTATGTGGAGATCAAATAAGAAAAGGAGCAGCTCTGAATGCTGTTCAAATAGCTGAGTTATTAATTCCAAAAAAATGATTACAGACAAAACTGATTGTAATAATCCACTATTTGGAAGAATATTGACTGCAATGGTTACTCCATTCACTGAGAATGGAGATGTAGATTATGAACTAGCTATAAAACTTTCAAATTATCTTTTTGAGAACGGTTCCGATGGAATTGTGTTGTGCGGTACTACTGGAGAATCTCCGACTCTTTCATGGGCGGAACAGCATGATTTATTTATTGCGGTAAAAGGATCTTTGGATGCAACCTGTAAAGTAATAGTTGGCACTGGTAGCAATTGTACAAGCGAAGCTGTGGAAGCTACAAAAAAAGCTTACGACTCTGGTGCCGACGGTGCTTTGGTCGTTGTTCCTTATTACAATAAGCCGCCTCAAGAAGGTCTTTATAAACATTTCAGTTCTATTGCTAAATCTGCAAAGGATTTGCCTCTTATGCTCTACAACATTCCTGGCAGGACTGGATGCAATTTATTACCTGATACTGTGAAGAAACTTATGGATTTCTCAAATATTCTCAGTATTAAAGCTGCAAGCGGTAGAATAGAGGAAGTAACAGAATTAAGAGCTATTTGTGGCTCTGAACTCTCTGTATATAGTGGCGACGATTCATTGTTGCTTCCAATGTTATCTGTAGGTGCTGTAGGAGTAGTAACTACTAATCCAATCCCAATTAAGGCTGCTTTGGAGCTATCGGGATGGGATGTAGGTAATCCTAGAAGTCCTTTGTCACCATTAACCAATGACATGAAAAAGCAACTATCTTTTATCCTGAATTCCTTATAATAGGGATTATATTTAACTTGATAATTAAATTTAAATAAACCTTATTTGATTACAAGCAGGCCTTCATAAATTTCAAAATTATGCAATCAAGTACAAATTCAACTGTAAATAGATCTACTCATGATTCATCTAGATCTAAAAGTAATACGCCAGCTCTACGAGTAATACCTCTTGGAGGACTACATGAAATAGGAAAAAACACTTGCGTTTTTGAATATGGTGATGAATTAATGCTTGTTGATGCTGGCCTAGCTTTCCCATCTGATGGTATGCATGGCGTAAACGTTGTTATGCCTGATACAACTTTTTTAAAAGAAAATCAAAGAAGAATAAAAGGAATGATTGTCACTCACGGGCATGAAGATCACATTGGAGGTATTTCTCATCATCTAAAGCATTTTAATATTCCGATTATTTATGGCCCAAGACTGGCAATGTCAATGCTTAGAGGAAAAATGGAGGAAGCAGGGGTATCTGATAGAACAACTATACAGACAGTAAATCCAAGAGATGTTGTAAAAGTAGGACAACATTTTTCTGTTGAATTTATTCGAAATACCCATTCTATTTGCGATAGCTTTTCTTTAGCAGTTACAACACCTGTTGGCACAATTATTTTCACGGGAGATTTTAAGTAAGGGTGTTTTATGCATGTTCAGTGATTCTACTAATGCCGAAGTTCCAGGTTTTTGTCCTTCTGAGAAGACTATCTATCCCTCTTTAGAAAAACATATTGCAGAGGCAAAAGAACGAGTTATCCTTACCACTTTTGCTAGTTCTGTTCATAGAGTGACAATGATCTTAGAATTGGCCATGAAACATGGAAGAAAGGTCGGTTTGTTAGGTAGATCGATGATAAATGTTATTGCTAAGGCAAGAGATATTGGTTATATGAAATGCCCAGATGATTTGTTTGTTCCTATCAAGCAAATTAGAGATTTGCCAGATAGGGAGACCTTATTATTAATGACGGGTAGTCAAGGAGAACCCCTAGCAGCGTTAAGCAGAATCTCTCGTGGTGAACATCAGCATGTTCGTCTTAAGACTACTGATACTGTAATATTTTCAGCCAGCCCAATTCCAGGTAATACTATTTCTGTTGTTAATACAATAGATAGATTAATGAAACTCGGAGCAAAGGTTGTTTATGGAAAGGGTGAGAATATTCATGATTGAAGAATTAATTAATAAACAAGTTGCAGCAGTTATTAATTTTGCTCCTAAACAGATAGGAAAAATTATGTCAGAAGTATTAGTATTAGGTTTTCCAGATAAAAATAACCAACCTATATTATTTTCTCCCGATTTAATTATTGAAAATGGAGATGTAGTTGAGTTAACACCTAATTCTATTCAAAAGGGTGATCCTGTAAAAGCTGGTGTTGAACTGCTTGATAACTCACGAAATGGGATAGTAGATGCTCGAGTATTAAAGGAAAGGCAGCAATTAGCTGGGGATGGTGTAGTAACTGTTTTAGCTCCTATTAGTACAGATGGGAAGATGGTTGCGCCTCCTAGAGTTAATTTAAGAGGAGTTGTTACTACTGCAGAGCCAAGAAAAATGTCTATGTGGACAGAACGAGAAATAAGCTGGGTCTTAGAAAATAGATGGAAACAATTATCCAGACAAACTGGGCCGAATAATTTTGAGGTAGATTGGATTGGTGTACAAAGAGAAATTGAAAATGGTTTATCGAGAAGAATGAGAAGAGAATTACAAGTTGAACCACTTATTTTGTGTTTAGTTCAACCTGCTCCAAGTGGAACTCGTGCTTATATTCCAAAGATTACCGAAGAGCAAAATTTCTCCAATAGAAATAGAAATAATAATAATTTCCATAAGAAATCAAACAATAATCATCCTAATAGTTCAAATAACCCACAAAATACCCAAAAAAGTCCAAAAGTTTCACAGAATCCATCAGCTGAGACTGCTACAGAAGATTCATTTGAAGGTAGAACAAGAAGAAGAAGATCTGCTGTAACATCTTAACTTTTTTCAAAATTTATATAGTTTTTATCCCAAACAATTTTTAAAAACTCTTGCAGATTAATTTGACCTTTATTTTTTTCATAAATTGAAGTTGCTAATTTTGTCAGATTTTTAGAACTACATTGCTTTGCAGATATTTCTTTTAAAAATCTATTTAAGATTGTGCACCTCGCTTCAATACACATACCATTTAGGAGATTCCTATCGATACCTTTAACATCTTTACAATATAAATATGCTAGTTCACTAAGATCATTACGTTCATTATTGTATTTGCTCATTTTTTGGGAAAAATTATTTATCCTTTCAGAACAACCAGGATAGATGACTTCTAAGGTAGGAATAATTTTTTTTCTTACTAAATTTCTTTTTAATTTAAGATCTGAATTTGTAGGATCTTCCCAGACTGGGATCTTCATTTCATTGCAAAATTGTTTTGTATCTTCCCTACTGAAAATTAATATTGGTCTTATTAAATAAATTTGATTTTCTATTAATCTTTTACTCTCAATATTACTCAGACCTGCAAAATTGCTTCCTCTAGATAAATTGAGGATAAATGTTTCTGCATTATCACTACTCGTGTGACCAGTTAACAAATAAATATTATGTTTTTGCTGGTTTTTATTTAATAAAGTTTTGGCTCTTTCACATAATTTTTTATATCTCCATTCTCGTGCTTTTTCTTCTGAAGAAATACTTGCCTTATTTGCTTGATCAAAAGAGAATGAAATTTTTTTATCTTCGCAATAATCTTTTAATTCAAGAGCATATAGTGATGATTTTTCGTGCCACTGATGATCACCATGCCAAACACTAATAGACCAATTATGTAGTTTTTTTAGGTCATTAATTAGGGTTAATAAGGCCATTGAGTCTTGACCCCCCGAAACACTTATTAAAATATTGGATCCTTTGGGAATTAATATTTTTTTGGTAAGAATCTCCTTATGAAGCTGATGATGCCATGATGACCAATTTTTCTGACTTAATTTTTTATCAGTCATTTTGTGTTGCTCAGATAATATTTTTTAAAAAATGCACTGTTTTACTAAAACAATGTCACAATCGGGTAATAAATTCATTAAGTAAATGAGTCTGATTAATCTTTTGCCACAAAAAATCAAAGAAGAGTTAAGAAGCAAATCCTTACTCAAAGTTATTTCAGGATTGAATAATTTCGATGTTCAATCTGTGAAAATAATTGTTGAGGCTGCTTCATTAGGAGGTGCAGATCTTGTCGATATTGCTTGTAAACCTGAACTCGTTGATTTAGCACTTAAGAATTCAACACTACCCGTTTGTGTTAGTTCAGTAGTGCCTCGATCTTTTCAAGATTGTGTAAAAGCAGGAGCATCATTAATTGAGATAGGAAATTACGATACTTTTTATGAAAAAGGCATTCATTTTTCAGATAAAAAAGTTTTAAACATTACAAAAGAGACGAGGGATTTATTGCCTAATTTTCCTTTATCAGTAACTGTTCCTCATACTATGCCTATTGATAAACAAGTTGATCTTGCTGTAAAGCTAGTGGAAGAAGGTGTTGACATTATTCAAACAGAAGGTGGCACCAGTTCTACGCCTTACTCTTCAGGAATTCAAGGCTTTTTTGAAAAATCAGTACCAACTCTTGCAGCTACCTATGCTATTCATCAAGAATTTAAGAAACAATCTCTGAATATACCAATCATGAGTGCCTCTGGATTAAGCCAAGTAACTTGTCCACTAGCAATATCCTCTGGAGCCTCAGCAGTTGGCGTTGGATCTGTAGTTAATAAATTAGATGATTTAATATCTATGATTGCGGTTGTTAGGGGCTTAAAAGAATCCTTGAAAAATTCAATAATTGAAGAAAAAATTTCTTAGTATAGCAATACCCTTTTGCTACTAGGTTGATGAACAATTATAAGCTTCAAGCTCCTTACGAGCCAAATGGAGATCAACCAGAAGCTATTAAAAAATTAGTTAAAGGCGTAAATAATGGAAAACAGTTTCAGACTCTTTTAGGAGCTACTGGAACTGGTAAAACATTTACTATTGCGAATGTAATTCAACAAACAGGAAGACCAGCACTTGTTTTAGCCCATAACAAAACGTTGGCTGCACAACTATGTAATGAATTAAGGGAATTTTTTCCAAAAAATGCTGTTGAGTACTTCATTTCTTACTACGATTATTATCAACCTGAAGCTTATGTACCCGTAAGTGATACTTACATAGCCAAAACTGCTTCAATTAATGAAGAAATAGATATGCTTAGGCATTCTGCAACACGCTCATTATTTGAAAGAAAAGATGTAATTGTTGTAGCCTCAATAAGTTGTATTTATGGTCTTGGTATACCGAGTGAGTATTTAAAAGCTGCAGTTAAATTTGAAGTGGGAAAATCAATAAATCTACGTTCTTCTTTGAGGTCTCTCGTTGAAAATCAATATACTAGAAATGATATTGAAATTACTAGAGGTAGATTCAGAATTAAAGGTGATGTTTTAGAAATCGGTCCAGCTTATGAAGATAGATTAATAAGAATTGAGTTATTTGGTGATGAAGTCGAGGCTATTAGATATGTTGACCCTACTACAGGAGAAATACTTGAAAGTTTGGAACAAGTTAGCGTTTACCCAGCGAAGCATTTTGTGGTAGAGAAGAAGGTTAACCGCCAGAGCGATTAATAGATTACTTTCCCAAAGATTGGTTGTTGGTAGTTGATGAGAGTCATGTAACATGTCCTCAACTTCATGCGATGTACAACGGTGATCAATCTAGAAAAAAAGTTTTAATAGATCATGGTTTTAGATTGCCAAGTGCTGCAGATAATAGACCTTTAAAATGTGAAGAGTTTTGGGAAAAATCAAAACAGACATTATTTATAAGTGCAACCCCCGGTCAATGGGAATTAGATCAATGTGATGGTGAATTTATTGAGCAAGTTATAAGACCAACTGGGGTATTAGATCCTGTAATTGATGTAAGACCTAGTGAGGGCCAAATAGAAGATCTGTTATCTGAAATAAGAATTAGAGCTGAAAAGAATCAACGAGTGCTAGTGACAACACTTACTAAGAGAATGGCTGAAGATCTAACTGATTTTTTATCTGAAAATAAAGTAAGAGTTAGATATTTGCATTCCGAAATCCATTCAATTGAAAGAATTGAAATTATTCAAGACCTTAGAATGGGCGAATATGATGTTTTGGTAGGAGGAGAGGGACTAGATCTTCCTGAGGTATCCTTGGTTGCCATTTTAGATGCTGATAAAGAAGGTTTTCTCAGGGCTGAAAGGTCATTGATTCAAACAATAGGAAGAGCTGCAAGACATGTTGAAGGTGTTGCCTTGCTTTATGCAGATAACTTCACAGATTCAATGAAAAGAGCAATATCTGAAACTGAAAGAAGAAGAACTATTCAAAAAAAATATAACCAAGTCAATGGTATTACTCCAAAACCTGCAGGCAAAAAAATAGAAAATTCAATATTATCTTTTCTAGAACTTTCCAGAAAACTAGATGCTGGTGGTTTATCTAAAGATTTAATAAATATAGTTAATAACAAAACTGACGCAATTCTCAGTTCCAGTGATAATCAATGTTTGCTCGAAGAATTGCCTGACTTAATAGAAAAGTTAGAAATTAAAATGAAAGACGCTGCAAAAGAGTTAAATTTTGAAGAAGCAGCAAATTTGAGGGATAGAATCAAAAAATTAAGACAAAAATTGGCAAGAAATAATTAAAAAGAACTTATTTTTCTAATTCGAAATGATTATGAATCGCATTAACTGCTTTGTCACAATCTTTTTCTAAGACAATACATGAAGTCCTAATTTCACTAGTGGCAATCATTTCAATATTGATATTTTGGTCAGCCAATGCTCTAAATATTTTTCCAGCCGTTCCAACCTTAAATGCCATTCCCGCTCCTACAGTACTTACTTTGGCTATAGCAGGGCCATCTTCAATGTATGATCCGGGTAATTTTTTTGTTAAGGCCTCAAAAACTAAGTTAGCTTTTTCTCTATCTTGTTTATTCATTGTAAGACTAATATCCTTAGTTTTTAAAGAGGAAATTCTTTCAGACTGAACAATAGTATCGATAAGTAAATTATTTTCAGCTAATGCTAAACATATCGATGCTGCTACACCTGGACGATCAGGCAGTTTTCGAAAACTTACTTGAACTTGGTTTTTATCTAATGCAATTCCTCTTACTTCAGGTTGATCTTGTTTTTCATTGATTGGATTAACAAATATTTGTGTATCGGATAACTTAAATTTCTCAGCAACAAATCTAATAGCTTTTGGTATATTATTAATTTCAATTACACAGCTGACTTTAATTTCACTAGTAGCTATTAACCTAACATTTATATTCGCTTGAGATAAAGTATCAAATAAATCAGCTGAAACACTAGGTCTGCCCATAATGCCTGCTCCTTGAATACTTAATTTTGTCATGTTGGTTTTTAAGTTAAATTCTCCCCCTAATTGACTAGTTATAAGTTCACATTGTTCTGCAGTCTTTTTTACTTCTAATTCACCAACAGTAAATGTAATATCGTTTTTATTTCCATCATTTGTCGCTTGTATTATTAAATCTACGTTAATACTTGCTTCTGAAAGTTTTTCAAATATTTGCGCAGCAATCCCAGGCCTATCAGGAATATTTGAGAGACTGAATACTGCTTGGTTTTCTAATACCTCAAGACTATTGACTGTTTTTGTTAATTCTAAGCTTCCTCTTTTTAGCGGGAGAGGTTGGATTTGACTTTCTAGGAGAGTCCCACTTGAGTCACTTTGGCTTGATTTGACACACAATTTAATTCCATAATTGCGAGCAATTTCTACTGCTCTTGGATGCAGAACTGAAGCACCGACACTTGCAAGTTCAAGCATTTCCTCGCAGCTAATTTCATCTAAGAGTTTTGCATTAGGAACAATTCTTGGATCAGTAGTAAGAACCCCTGGAACGTCTGTATAAATTTCGCAAGTCTCAGCTCCTAAAGCTGTTGATAAAGCTACTGCGGAAGTATCTGAACCACCTCTACCCAAAGTTGTAATTTCCATTGAACCCGTATGGCTTAATGTTGTTCCTTGAAATCCAGCCACTACAACTACAAAACCCTGATTTATATAATTTTGGATCCTTTCTGTTTTAATATCCAGAATTCTCGCTTTCCCATGAATTGATTCAGTAATAATTCCAACCTGGCTACCAGTCATTGAAATTGCAGGTATTCCGTATTCGTTTAATGCCATTGAGAGAAGAGCTATGGTTACTTGCTCTCCAGTTGAGAGAAGCATATCCAATTCTCTTCGATTAGGATTTTTACTAATTGATTCCGCTAAACAATTTAAATCATCTGTAGTTTGCCCCATTGCAGAGACAACTACGACAATTTCATTTCCTGCTTCTTTACTTTGACAGATGCTACTTGCAATATTTTTAATTTTTTTAATATCACCTACAGAAGTACCGCCAAATTTTTTTACTAGTAAAGCCATATTTAAATCATAATGTAAATTCTTAAACTTATAATTTGGTTAACTTAAATTAATTAATTTCTCTGTAAAAACATTTATAGGATTATTACCTTGTTTTAGTAATGATTCAATATCTAGTAAGTTACTCATTAAATTAATTAAATATTCTTGAGATACATTTTTGACTTTTCTTCGAATAAAAAAAATTCGTTTTGGATTAGAAATGCCTGCAAGATTACAAATCTTTTCTGCATTATCGTTACCTGAATTAACTGCTAATTTTATAATGGTATGAATTCTTATTTGACTAATTAAACCTGCATTTAGTCTTAAAGCAGGTTCTCCTTTCTGTAAGGAATAATTTATTTCAATGAGGCTTTCATTAATATTTTTTTGTAAGAGAAGATCAATGATTTTGAAAATATTGGATTGATGATCACTAAATATTTTTTTTACATCAATACTTTTAAGAAAAAGTTGTGAATTCGAATCACTTGATACTGCAGAAAGGTATGTTTTTGCTTTGGCTAATTCATTTATTAGTTTAAAGCTATCATTACCAACTGAATCAATTATCAATTCAGCTGCATTCATTATCTCGGCAGTGATTATCTTGGTTACACTATTACCAAAGGATAAGGTAATAGAAAGAACAGGCAATATTGTTGATGAGATATCGTTCGGTATTGTTTCTTATATGAAAACACCCAGGTTAAGGTCTCTTTTTATTTTATATTTTGGTATCGCATTATCGAGTTCAATGATCATTGTAAACACTGTCATTTATGTCAAAGATTATCTCTACCTATCTGATACGACTGTAGCCATATTTATGGCCTCATCAGGACTTGGCTCAATGATTATTGCATTCATATACCCTTATCTTAATGAGAAAATGATCGATAAATATATTACGCAACTCGGCGTCTTTGTACTGGCACTTTCTATGTTTTTTATGTCTTATGAACCCATTTATTT
>LULT01000327.1_pt1 | contig 10205 bp, 8 predicted proteins | sample 728141 | NCBI WGS metagenome assembly LULT01 (sample SAMN03860282, study PRJNA289734) | marine metagenome | biome: seawater column; feature: ocean; material: water; isolation source: Red Sea water column Station 108 - depth 100m | place: Saudi Arabia: Red Sea | collected 2011-10-15 | depth 100 m | reverse complement strand
GGCCAGCGCGAGCAGCTCGGCCCCCGCGCGCTGCATCGCGGTCGCGACGTCGGCGACCCGGTCCAGGACCTGGGTCTCGGAGCGCGCAGCCGGGTCCGCCAGGGGCTACGGCGGGGCAGGGAGCATGGTCACATCGTATCGAACGCGTGTTCGATCGACAAGGGTCGGTGGTCGACCTGTGAGCCACCGAAGAAGGCTGCCGCAGCCAGCCGGCATCGCGAGTCGACTGCCCTCAGCGGGGTCGTCCCTCGGAGTCTTCCGTCAACAGCTCAGGCTCCAAGTTGATCGCCAGGTCGCTGGCGTCGATGTCACGTTCACCCAAGTAGCGCAGCAGGTCCGCCTGCCGCGGCTGACCAAGCACCATCCGGTAAGCGCCGACGGTGCGGAGCAGCCTGCGGAGGGCGTGGCTCTCCTTGCTCAGCGGGAGGGCCGCGACATACCGCTCGATCCGGGCCGGACCCTCGAGCGGTGGGACCCACGACGGGTAGATCTCGCTCATGCCTGCTGGGCGGTCGGCCGCAGCGAGCTCGAACATGGTGGCCCACGGGTTGGCGGATCGGGCCACCTCGCCGCGGGCGCCGTAGACGTAGGCGACGTTCTTCCGCACGGCGTGGCCCTGATATCGGTGGACTCGTCCTTCGCGCTGCTCCAGGTCGACCGGGTTCGCCGGGAGGTTCCAGTGCACGACCGCATGGCTGTACTGGTGGAAGTCCAGTCCCTCCTGGCCTACAGACGTGGAGGCGAGGACGAAGGGCCAGAACGGCGAGTTGTACGCCGCACGGACCTGGCCCTCGCGCATCACGCTCTTGTCGTCCTCGCTGATGCCGCGGCCGAAGCGCACGGCGAGGTGGCTGCGGGTGCGGTGCGTCGTGGCGACGACCTTCTTCGTCCTGATCGACAGGTCATGAAAGGTCTGCGCGGAAGTGCGCAGTGACACCGCCTCGTCGAACTTTCTCGCGACAGCCTCTGCCCACGCTGCGCGATCTCCCTGGTCGCCCATCTGGGCCAGCAGGTAGACATGCTCGTCCAGCACGCTCTGCAGCCCGCCGTGCACACAGTGCATCAACACGCTCTGCCAGTACGCGGCGTCCGCGCCGCCGACGATGCCCATGATCTCTGGCTTGTTGAAGAGGTTTCGCAGGGCCCAGGACATGTCAGCTGCGGCAGCTCGCAGAGCCTTGTCCGCGAATGCCTCCTCGCCACCAGACAATCGGGCCAGGCTACGCAGGGCTGCGTTGCCCGGGCCGCCGATGGCGAGCAGGACGACGACATCCTCAAGGTCACCAGGACGGCGGCCCAAGGTTGTTTCGGCGATCGCGATGGCTTCGGTCCGATGGTCGTCGAAGCCACCATGGTCATCATGTTCCTCGTACTCGAAGCCGTACCCGAGCACGCCCATCAGGTCGGCGTCCTCCCGACGGTCCAGCAGGGCGCCGGCGGCCCAGTACCACCGCTCGTCGACCGGGCCTGAATCGGACCCGGGCGGCAGGGTGTCGAGAAGCAGACGCACGCGACGACGTACCTCGTCCTCGAGCGTCGCCCACGCGAGCGGGAAGGGCCTGCCAAGGTCTCGCGCCACGCCGACAGGGTCACCAGCGCGCGAGAGCGCCACGCTCGGATAGATCAATCCGAGCGTCGGCATTCCTGCGTTGCGACCGTCGGTCCGGTTGAAGGTCAACCTGCCCGAAGGGCGGGTGGCGTCGTACTCCGCATAGCCGCTCGAGGTGCTGCTCTGCCGCGCGAGCTCGCTGATCCGTCGCTCCGCCTCATAGCTGACCACCGTGCTGATGGCCTTCGGCGCAACGGCCCACGAGGAGAAGATCAGCCGCTTCGTGAAGCTCGTCAGCTCCGGATCGGCGTACGGGCCGTCAAGCTCGTAGTAGGGGAGTGACGGCGGGATCCAGACCAGCTGCCAGGCGCCCCGGTCGAGTACATCGGACACGAGCCCGCGCATCTTGGCGTTGCCGGGGTCGATGGCGGCGTACCGGCGGATCTCTTCCCACGCCAGGCGCTGACCTCCGTCGGTCTGCATCGCAGCCACGAGTGACGGATCGGCGGGGTCGTGGTGGAGCAGCTTCTCCTTGACCTTGTACTGCTCCATCAGCTCCAGGACGTACGGAGAGGAGCGCCAGAACTCCAGCAGGTCTTGCCCTCCCACGACGCGCGACACCTGGCTGAGGCGGTGGTGGCCAGTCGCTCGGTGCGACACATGACCCTGCGCAGCAGCCGCTCGGCGCCGTCACGCTCGACCTGTGCCTTCTCCAGATCACCGGCGAAGAGGGCAGCCCGCAGGCGGGCCAGGTGGGTCCGGACCTGTGCCGCACCGTCCGCGCCCGCCAGGAACCGGACGGTGTCGATGAAGTCATCGTAGTGGTCGTCGCCCTCGGGTTCCTCGGGCAGTGTGTACATCTTGAACGGTGTGGCGCTCAGGAGCAGGAGCCGGCAGTCCGCGTGGTCGAAGAGCTCGCGGGCCAGCTCCGCGCCCTCGCCGTCGTCGGACATCAGGTCCTTGAACCGCTGGAACTCGTCCATGATCACCAGGTCAGGCTCGAGCCGCTTCACGGCTGCTCGGGCCAGCGCCCGTCGCAGGCGGCCGATGAGCGCGTAGCGACGACTGCTGAGCTCACCCGAGACGCGGCCGGCGCGGCGGAACTCGTCCACGCAGGCGGAGACCTCGTCCAGGAGTGACATCCCAGCTGTGCCCGGTTCGCGAAGAATGACCGCGAACTCCTCCGCCAGCTCAGGGACGATCGTCGAGTCGTCGTGCTCCTGCACCTTCCGTTTGAAGCCCTCGTGCTTGGCCGAGCAGCGGAAGAAGTGTGTCCAGGGGCCGGGACGCACCGCTGGATCGGCCATCTTCACCAGCCGGTAGAGCAGCACCCGCTCCTCCGCCTTCCCGCCGTTGCTCCTCAGGTTGAATGAGGTGCTCGGGGTGAACGAGACGAAGTTGAGCTTGCGGCCTTCGAGGTGGCTGAGCTGGGAGGCGAGCATCGTGAGCCGGTCGGCCACGTGACGCTCGCCGTCACCGCCGACGCGGAGCTTCGGCAGGTTCTGCCGCGCGATCTGCCCGTTGGAGCAGATGTAGACGACGTCAATGCGGTCCACCTTCTGCCACAGGTGGTCGATGGTCTTCGCAATGACGCCGCGCGCCACCAGCGTCTTGCCGAGACCGACCTCGTCGGCTACGAGGAACCGGCGCGAGGGCGACTCCGGGTCCCAGAGCCGGGCATGGACAGCCTCGACGCTCGCGCGCTGGAAGTCCTTGAGTCCCCTCAGCTCCTGCTCGAGGTCAGGACGTTCGGGCGCCTGTGCAGAACTCATGACTGGGTCGCCTCCCGGATGATCTGCCACAACCTCATGAAGTCCTCGTCCAGGGGCGGCGGCGATCCGTCGTCACCCCGCAGGTCCTCCAGCAGGCGTTGGACCCGTTCGAGGGCGTCGTCGTCACGAGCCGCCGCTCGCAGCAATGGCTCGAGGAGCACGAGGTCGTCGAACCCGGGACCCCCGGCGGACCCTGGGCTCTTGTCTCCATCCGGGAGGTCCGCGCTCCTGCGGAGGAGGTCCTCGGCGCCGAGGTCGCCGAGCAGCAAGGCGAGGTAGGCGAGGACCTTGGCAGGCTCCGCCAGCATCTCCCGCAGCAGGATCCGCAGCCGATCGGTCGGGGCGCCCTCGACCTCGACCAGGATCACGCACTCGCGCAGCAGCTCCTCACCGTCGAGAGACACCGAGGTGGTGACCGCGAGATAGGGGCAGAGCGCGTGAAGTGCCGCACCCCGCCACGAGGGGGCAGAGTCGACGGGGAGGGGCTGGGCGTTGACCAACCCCAGGGGCCGCACCGTCGTCACAGAAGCCAGGCCGTTGGGATCGTGGGGCAGGGTCAGGCGGAGCGCCACGTCGTAGGAGTCGCCTGCCTGTGTCGCGACCAGGGTCGGGCCAGCTTCGGCGAGGGCCGCTTGCCACTGCTCCATCTGGCGCTCGACGTCGTACATCTCGTCCTGGCTCGGCTCGGCCGAGCTGATCTCGTAGGCCTGGGTCAGGTGCGCGAGGCCTCGCTTCTCGTCCCCCAGCACCGCGTCAGGACCACAGGCGTGCCGTGGTCCGCTGAGGACCACGCTCATCTCGACATTGCCTCCGAAGGCCGCTCCCGTGCAGTTAGCCGAGCCGGTCACCACGTGAGCCTGCTTGCCGTCGTCCCAGCAGAGGATCTTGGCGTGCAGACCCCGGGCGGGCACGGTGGTCACCACGTGCTGCGCGTCGTCCCTGTCGTCCAAGACCTCGTCTACGTCGCCGGCGTCGGCCATCGCCTGCAGCACACGCGTCTCGATGCCCGCGCACGCTTCGCGCCCCACCTGCTCGAGGGAGTCGGCCCGGCTCAGCAGGACGCGCCGGCCGGGAGCGCGAGGTAGTTGCCGGACCGCCCCCGCGGTGAGGAAGGGCGAGATGACCAACCATGACTCCGCGCGCTCGGGCAGCGGCCAGGACCCACCGGAGGGCGTCCCCAGCGGGAGCACCTCCGCCCGGGTGAAGGGGGCGGGTACGCCGAGCCGTGCCGTGGCGACGGTGCGGCAGAGGTCGTCCACCAGCGCCCGTCGACCTGCCGAGAGGGGTCGGGTCGTCATGGACAGCAGGTCTTGGACGAAGGTCGCCACGGGAGCGGCGTCCAGGAGGGCCGAGGCGGACGCGTCCTCGTCGCAGACGAGGATCGTGTCCCACGAGCGGTCACCGGTGAGGTTGCGGCTGAGGCAGACGAAGCGGTGGTGCTGGGTCCCCGCGGCGTCGACGAAGCGGAGGACCCAGATCTTGGGGTGGAACGTCGCTCCGGGCGGGGGCAGGACCTCGGCCATGATGCCCTCGGCGAACGCCGCCAGACGCGGGTACGACGGCGGCACGTGCATGCCGGCGGCCTGACACAGCACGACTGTGTGCTCGGCATGGCGACGCACCGACTCCAGCAGCGTGAGGGGGGTGGCCGCGTCGAGCGCGGACGCGTCTCCCTCGGTGTGGTCGTAGGCGGCCATCGCGAGCGGCGCGAGCAGCAGGGAGAAGAGGTCGAGGGTGTAGGTGGTGGCGACTGCTGCGTCCACGCGAAAGCCGGGCGGGGGTCGCAGTGCATCGGTCAGGAGGTGCCGGTCCTCGGGTGCGAGCATCAGAGCACCGCCTCGGCCGGCTGCGGGGCAGCAAGCTGCAGACCCTCGGCGACGTCTGCAAGGAAGGCCTTGGCCACGCCCCACCGGTAGCCCAGCCGGCCCATCCCGGCGCCGGGCGTCCAGGTCTGGCGTGCCTGGGCGTACTGGAGCCTTGCTCGTTTGCCCTTGAGTCGCAGCTCGCGTTCGCGCAGGAGCCGTTGTGCGTCGGCACTCCCGTGCTGTCCGGACTCCACCAGGGCGAACCACCGCTCGACGAAGATGTGGGTCGCCCCGCGTAGACGCGGGTTCTGTTCGCGGACCAGCGACCAGAACGCGGTGCGGTCCCAGCCGTCGAACGTCGCGCTGTCCTGCAGTTCTGACTCCCACGTCTCGAGCTCGACCCGGAACCCGTCGACCAGGTCGTCACGGTCCGCCAGCTCGGCCAGCATCAGGTTGTAGAGCACCGGCGCGCCGTACCAGGCGTGGTGGAGCCGACGGGCTTGGTCCACACGATCCGCCAGGCTCTGGGGCAGCTCCGCCGCGCAGGGGATCTCCCAGACGGTGTCGCCGGTCGCGTCGTGGGCGCGGGGCGCCAACCACGACAAGAGGCTTCCCCCGGGAAGGCGCGCGAAGACCTCCTGGAGGTACGCCGCCTCGCTGCTGGTCAGGTCGAAGGTGCACTCCTTGAGCCACGCCTCGGGTGCTGGCGGCAGCGAGGGGTCGATGCCGAGGTCCGGGCCACCATGGTCCACGTCGCCTTCCACCAGGTCCCGCAAGGTCTGGACCGTCGATCCCGCTCGACGAAGGTGACCCTGCACGCTGCGATCCCACGTCACGATGTCGAAGCGCTGGAGCGCCGGCCAGTAGACCTGGCTCGGCATCGTCTTCAACCTGTCCTGGGCCTGGCTGCCGATCACCCCGGACTTCATGCCGCCGGCGAGGAGTGCGCGGATGAGCCGCACCTCGCCGCTGCGCAGCTCAGCGCGGGCCCGGTCCAGCGGGAGCCCGCGGCGCGCGACGTCCTTGACCAGCCACGGGATGAAGAGGAGGTAGCGGACCCTCGTGTGCAGCACCGAGGTGCCAGGGAACAGGGTGTTGGAGAAGCTGTCCCTGATGGGGCCGATACCGAGCTCGTCGACGCTCGACTCGTCCTGGAAGAGCTTGATGACCTCGGTCATCGCCGCCCGCTGAGAGTCGTCCTGGTCGAGCCAGCCGAAGGTCGAGCTCACGCCTGATCTCCCTCGATGGCGTTGACGACCTGGATCTCAAGACCGAGCGAGGTGGCGATGCGGTCGAGGAACTTCGTCGACGTCACGAACCACTCCGAACCCGCCCGTCGCGTGCGGCCCGCAGCGTGGTCGGCGTCGCGCAGCCAGGCGTGGAACTCCTTCTCCACAGCAGCGGACGCTTCCGCGGGGTAGATGCGGAGCAGGATAGGGTCTTCTGGCAAGGCTGTGAGCCGCCCGGCCGACTCCGCGCGGTAGTGGGCGTCCTTCGCGGAATGGCCGACCTTCAACAGAGTCTTGCCGGTCTCCTCGTCGACCGGGTGCTTCAGGTAGTGCGGCAACGTGTAGACGTAGATGCCAGGCTTGCCGACCTTCTCGGCCTGCTCCGTGTTGGCGACTGCCTTGGTGACCTCCTGGGCCTCAGCCTCGGGGTCCTCGGCGCGACTCCGCACCGTGGCCTCGAACTTCTCCAGGTCGCTGCGCAGCTGGGGATCGAGATCGAGATTCTTGAGCCAGCTGCGCAGCTTGGCGGCCACGCTGCGCGCCGCCCATGCGCTCTCCGGCACCTTTCCCGAGACGATCGCGTTGATCTGGAGGCGGTAGTTGTAGACGAAGGCGGGACCCTGGTTGCCCTCGGCTTTCGCGATCTCCTGCGGAGCCATGCCGTCGCGCTCGTAGCGGTAGATGCGACCCATCAGTGAGTCGTCGGCCTCCAGGATGGTGCGGATCAGGGCCTCACGGTCGTAGCCGGTCGACGGCGCCGGCTGTGTTTCCGCGGTCAGGGCCTGCGGTGCGGTGCCCTCGTCAGTCATCGTCTGCTCCGTCCTTGGTCGGCAATGCCCACGTCGCAGGCGGCGGGCCGAAGATCTTGCGGGCCGATCGTGTGGCGAGCCGGCCGAAGAGGTGGTTGCCACCGGCGCCCAGGCCCGCGCCGATGCCCAGCGGCACCTGCTTGCTCAGCACAAGCACACCCTGCTTGGTGCCGTACTTGGTGATGAAGCGTGGCCCCAGCACCCTGTTGGCGGCGTTGATCGCGGTCATCGGCGTCCGCTCCACGATGAGCCGGGCCCAGTACGGCGCGGTGCGGGGGATGGTCGCCTCCAGGGCGGTGATCGCGCTGTCCCCGAGCAGCACGGTGAGGACGAGCAGCTTGCGGCGCTCGACATCCTCGGGGTCCAGGTCGTGGATCTCGGCCAACGACAGCACGTAGAGGGTGGTGGCCTCGGTAAAGGCCAACACATCGGCCAGTGCCGTCGGGACGCCAGCCCCGGGGACGGCTCCTGCCGCGCCGGCGGCGCCGCCGGTCATGGTGATCGCGGCGAGGTAGGTACGGCGGATCCTATTGATCAGGTCGGTGGGGGACTCGTCCGGGTGCAGGCGTCGCAGTCGCTCGACGTTGGCCCGGGCCACCGGTGCCTGCGCGACGAGCGCCTTCTCCAGGCCAGCGGCGACGAGCGCCTTCGGGTTCGGCTTCACCCCTGCTGATCCTTCCTGATCGCCAGCGCCGGGAGGGCGTCGACGATCGACATGGTCTCGAGGCTCACCGTGACGATGCGGGCGAGCAGGTCGATGATGTACCTCGGGTCCGACACTTCCTTCGACCAGTCGTTGGGGTCGTTGACGATGCCGGACGCCTTATCGGTCTTGACCTGATAGCGATCGAGGATCCACTCCACCGCGGAGCGGGAGCCGAGCTGGTAGCGGTACGCCGCCTCGGGGATGCCGGTCAGGGTGATCCGACTGTTGTCTTCTGCACGCGGTAGAAGTCGTAAGGATCGGTCCCGGCCGGGGGTTGGGCGTCGAGGCCGTGGAGTGGGTACGGCGTCACCGTTTCGTAGCCCAGGTGCAGCTCGGACAGGTCGCGGCCGGCCTGCACGAACGGCCACGGGTCCTCGACCAGCGGGATCCGGGGCAGCATCTTCTTCAGGTCGGCCGCGTAGGGCTCGCGGTACTCCGGGCTGTGCAGCAGCCCGTAGACGTAGAAGAAGATGTCGTCCTTCGTGATCGAGCCGTACGCCCCGGTGAAGCGCTTGAGCGCCTCGTCGGTGACGTTGTCGATGCGGCGGTATCCGTCGATGACCTCGCCGTCGCCGCCCAGATCCAGGGCGCCGCTCTCATCAACGAGTTCGTAGGTCCACCGAGGAAGAAACTGGCCAGTATCGAGTAGGTGTAGGTCCGGGACGGCGTCGGCTGCGAGCAAACAGAAGTCGTAGTGCGAAGCCGGTCCAGTAACCGCGAATCCGAGATTCGGCAGTTGACCATTCGGGAAGGCCAACGGAATTCGGTAAACCATGTCGTTCATCGTTCGGTCGAAATAGAGGCGTTGTCGAGTGAAGGGGCGATAGGAAGCGACCCGGTAAGCGGCTCTTCGTACTTCAGGTGGGGATGAGGGTGTCGAGTCCTCCGCCGATGAGGAGCATGCGTAGCCGGTAGTTGTCGTAGTTGCGGAAGCCGCGGGCAACGCGGCGGTGGAGCTCGATGAGTCCGTTGATGGCTTCGGTGCCGCCGTTGTTGGAGCGGTCGGTGTCGAAGTAGGCCAAGAAGGCCTGGGACCACCTCTTCAGGGTGCGGCCGAGTCGGGCGATCTCGGGAACCGGACAGGTCGGGAACGAGGTCAGGATCTTCTCGGCGATCTTGCGGCCCGCGGCGGGGTCGTGGTGGCGGTAGGCGGCTCGGAGCTGCTGGGCGCATGACCATGCGATCCAGACCTGCAGGTGTTGCTCGGGTCGCGCGGCGATGGCCTTCTCCAGGCGGGTCCACTGCTTGTCGGTGAGCTTCTCAGCCCCTGCCCGTAGCAGTTTCTGGATGCCGTAGAGCGGGTCGCTCTTGCGGCCGCGGTGACCGAGGGTCTCTTGCTGGACTCGGCGTCGGCACTCATCGACTGCGGCGGTGCCGAGCTTGATGACGTGGAAGGCATCGAGGACTGCGACGGCGTCCTCGAGCTGGTCGGCGATGGCGGTCTTGTAGCCGTGGAAGGGGTCCAGGGCGGCGACCTTCACCCCACGTCGGAACTCCTCGCCGCGGGCGGTGAGCCAGTCGGCGTAGGCCTTGCCGGACCGGCCCGGGACGAGGTCGAGGAGCCGGGCGCGGACGCGTCCGTGCTGGTCACGGGTCAGGTCGACCATCCCGGTCAGCTCCTTGGGCCCGCGGCCGCCCTGGTCGATGGGCTTGGTGGAGACGTGGTGCCAGATGTGCTCATCGACTCCAAGCGAGGTCACATTGGTGAAGCGGTCCTCGTCGGCGGCCATCGCTTCCAGCAGCGGCTGGATCGAGCGCCACACCGTGCGCCACGTCGTGCCGAGCTGACGGGCCAGCCCAGCGATCGAGGCGTGCTCGCCACGCAGCTGTCCGATGGCCCACCAGCACGCCCGCACGGTGAGCAACGCTCGTGGCCCGGCCAGGTCGAGACGCTGCTCGGTGAACGACTTCGTCGAGCACTTCTCCTCGCCGCATCGCCAGGTCCGCTTGCGCCAGATCAGCGTGACCGGCCGCCCGAAGCACGGCACGTCGACCAGCCGGACCTCGCGGCGGCCGTGGCTGTGGGCGATCACTCCGCACGCGCGGCAGCCCGTCTGCTGGGCGGGTGTCTCGACAACAACACGGACAGTGCCGGCGTCTTGGCTGACGTCGATGACGTGGAACCCCTCGAGGCCGACCAACAGGTCGCAGCGATCGCAGTAGCAGGGGCGTTCAGGGCGTGGGCGTGCACGCTCGCACGCCGTAGGCTCGAGCATCGTCGAGGCCTTCCGGTTGGGCAGCTTGGTCGCTCCCGATCCTGGAGGGCCTCGACCCCATTCACCCCCACCGCGTCATGCCACGTCGCTCACTGCCCCCACCGCAGGTACGAAGAGCC
>LULT01001336.1_pt1 | contig 10217 bp, 10 predicted proteins | sample 728141 | NCBI WGS metagenome assembly LULT01 (sample SAMN03860282, study PRJNA289734) | marine metagenome | biome: seawater column; feature: ocean; material: water; isolation source: Red Sea water column Station 108 - depth 100m | place: Saudi Arabia: Red Sea | collected 2011-10-15 | depth 100 m | reverse complement strand
TAAAGTATTAACTAGAATGCGAAAGATACAGAAAGTTCTGTTTCTTCGTATTTACCAGTTGCATTTTCTGGGCTATTGATTGTTTCAAAAGCACCACTCATTGGTTTAGGATAACCGAGTCTCACGTCAGAGGAGAATACTTCTTCAGCAAGCTCAACAGCACCTGCTAAGAGAGAAGTCCCTCCTGTTAATACAATTCCAGCTCTGAGATTATCGGTATTCATCTTACCTATCTCTTCTAGAACGACTTCAAACAATTCCCTGTATCTTTGTTCAACAACTGCAGAGAGAATCTTTATGTCCGTATTTCTAGGAGCTCTATCGCCAACACTAGGTACTTCTATTGATTCTCCGGTTCCATTCAGATGAGATAAAGTACAAGCATGCTCTATCTTCAATGCTTCGGCACTCTCAATGGGTGTTTTTAGCTCATGAGCAATATCCTTGGTGACATGATCTCCTCCTATTGGAATAACCTTCGTCGTTAGTATTTGACCATCCTTGAAAATAGCAATATCTGTTGTTCCACCGCCAATATCAATTATGCAGACACCCAGATCCTTTTCATCTTTTGACAAAATGGACATGCTTGAAGCCAAAGGCTCTAAAACAATCTCCTGAACCTCTAAATCACACCTTTCCAGAGATTTAATAATATTCTCTTCAGCACTTCTTGAGATAGTAACAATATGAACATCTGCCTCAAGCCTGATACCAGACATACCAATTGGGTCCCTGATACCTTCTTGGCCATCAATAATATAGTCCTTTGGCAAGACGTGAAGAATCCTTTCCTCAGATGGAATTTTCATAGCTTTTGAAGCATCTATAGCTCCTAACACGTCATTATATTCAACCTCACCACTGTTAATCCTAACGAACCCATGTCCATCATAGCTCCTTACATGACTTCCAGCGATTCCAGCAAATACTGTATTGATTTCACAATTTGCAAACTTTTCTGCCTGCTCTATAGCTTGAGCGATCGAATCAACTGTGGATTCAATATTTACAACTACTCCTTTCTTTAATCCGCTAGATTGATGTGTTCCTGTTCCAATTATCTTTAGGTCAGAATCATTATTAATCTCAGCTATTAAGACAACAATTTTTGATGTGCCTATATCAACAGCTGCAATAATTTCATTAGAGTTAGTTCTGGCCATTATTTATTACTGATTCTTACGTTTAATTACAAATCCTTCTGAATATCTAAGATCAATATAAGAAATTAATTCAAAATTTTCTAATAGAGATTGGTCCCAAATAGTTAAAAATCTCTCAAAACGTTCTTCTGTATTCTCCTCTCCAAGCTTAATTTTAATTGACGGACGAACGGTTATTACCCATGAACCTCTCAAATCTAGCTCTATCTCTTCAATCAAAATACCTCTTGTTACTAACTCATCATTATATAACTTGTATCTTCTGTAGACCTCATTCTCTCGATCTTCTGGTCCAAAAAATTGGATTAACTCATCAGGAACGACACGTTGATCTAAAGCATATAACTCGCCTGCTGAATTCAGTAGAAGTCTTTCATTCCATACACCGATAACATCATCTTCTTCAACAATAAGATTAATAGTATTGGGCCATTTTTTATTTATTTTTACAGATTTAACCCAATCGATAGCTTCTAATTTATCCTTATATTTACTCTGATTGACTGTTAAAAAGCCTTGGTTTTTAAGCTCTAAGACAACAGTTTCTATACCCTTCTTGGAAACCCTTTTGAGATCTCCCTCAATATTTATGTTTGTTATAGGCTGATTAATAGAAACGTAAATAAAACCAAACACGAATAAAATGAAAAAGATTAGAAGCAAGGGCTTAAAAAGATTTCTTTTCTCTCCTTGGTTAAAATTTTTAAAGAAAGTGAAACTTTTTTTCTTATTTTTTTTATTCGATTTAAACAATATGGCTTTATTCGCTTGTATTTTTGAGAATCTCTAAACAGAGAGAATTAAAATCTATTCCTTCTTCTTTAGCGGCCATTGGAACCAAGCTATGACTTGTCATACCTGGTACTGTATTAATTTCAAGTATTACAGGTTGATTGTCATTATTGATAAAAAAATCCAGTCTGCCCCACCCTCTTACATCGAAAAGTTCAAAAATAGATAAGCACTCCTAGATAAGCAATCCTTTTTGATGCTGTTCTCAATACCTACATCTAACTCGCTTGGACAGATATATTGCGTCTCGTCGCTAAAATACTTAGCTTCATAGTTATAAAATTCTTCATTACTTGCATCAATTTTTACCAAAGGCATTACTTGGTTATTTAAATAAGCAGCAGTGTACTCTGCGCCATCAAAATATTCCTCAGCAATGATCCAATCATTTAATTGCTGAAGCTCTCTGTATTTATCCTTATAAGCACCCTCTTCATTAATAATATAAACACCCAGACTGGATCCCTGAGAGCAAGGTTTAATAATAAAAGGAGATCCTAATAACTCTGAAATCTCTGAGTAAGATTTCGATTCATCTAGCAATAAAAAATCTGGTGTCTGGTAATTGTTAGCAATTAGGATTCTTTTGGTAAAGAGCTTATTCATCGTCAATGAGCAAGACAGTGTCCGACTACCAGTGTAAGGTATATCTGATAGTTCCAATAAACTTTGAATTTTGCCGTCCTCTCCGTCTGCTCCATGAAGAGCCACCCATACATTATCGAATTGTTCTTCTGATAAGCGTTTAAGAAAAGGTTCCTTGGCATCAATCAGATGTGCATCAACGCCTTTTTCCTTAAGGGCGTTAAAGACTGCCTTGCCAGAAATTAGAGAAATATCTCGCTCTGGTGAAATACCACCATATAGAACTGCAACCTTCCCAAATTTACTCTCTGTGATTGACATGATTTTACTCGCCTATGATTCTGACTTCAGTCTCTAAGTTTACATCAAACTTAGTTTTGACGACGTTTTGAACATGTCTAATAAGTTTCTCTATATCCGCTGATGTGGCAGTGCCTTCATTGACAATAAAATTTGCATGTTTTGTCGATATGGAGCAACCACCAATTTTATAACCCTTTAGGCCAGCTCTCTCAATCAAATCTCCTGCATGATCTGGTTTAGGATTCTTAAAAACTGACCCGCAAGTATCCTCACTAAGAGGTTGGGTTTTAATTCTTTGGTCTCTCATTGCTTTCAATTCAGATTTGGTGGTAGTTTCAGATTCTGGAAATTTCATTAGACAAGAGACGAACCATAGAGGAAAAGGAAATTCGACTGATCTGTACGAGAATTTGAATTCCTTGGGCTCCAAGTGATGGATAATTCCAGCTTCGTCAATAACCTCAACAGATTCTACGAATTCCCAAGTTTCATGACCAAAGGACCCTGCATTCATGGTAAGAGCTCCGCCAATTGAGCCAGGAATCCCTGAAAAGAATGCTGCTGGTCCCATTTCATTCTTTTCTGCAAATAACGCCAAATCCATACATGAAGCTCCCACTTCTGCTCGACAAGAATTCTCTGCCGCCATAGTTATCTTATTTATAGATTTTTTTGTTGAAATAACAACACCCCTAATTCCGCCATCCCTAACAAGGACGTTAGTTCCATTGCCTAACCAGGTGACTGAGTTACCCTTGTTTTCACTTAAGAACTGAGACAAATCTTGACGATTATCAGGTATAAAGAAAACATCTGCAGGGCCTCCCACCTTCCATGAAGTGTGTCTAGATAAAGACTCATTGCGAAGAAAATTAATTAATTTCATGATGTCTGATTTGGATAATCATTACTAAATTGATGTTTTTCAATAGTTTTATAACAGAATTTGACAATGTTAGCTGTTGCATCAACAAATTTCTTATCAAAGGCAGCATCAGACATGCCCTCTAACTTTCCTTGTTCTTTGAAAATACTTTTTATTTTAGCTGCAAGGACCTTCGGATTAAGATCTTTATCTTTAATAATTAGTGCCCCACCCTTTTTTTCTAAAAATTGAGCGTTAAACAATTGATGATTATCTAGGGCATATGGAAAGGGTATAAGAATGGAAGGTAGGCCTATAGCACTTGTCTCAGAAACTCTATGTATTTCTCATTTACAACGTCAAAATCATTTTGTCCAGTGTCGTGTATTACTTCCATAGGAAGATCCTTACTTAGTAAATTGATAGCTTCAGGAACAGCCATGTTAATTGATTTAGCACCCTGACTTCCGCCCATTATAAAAATTCTTGGTTTTTTTAATTTATCTGGAAAAGGCCTCAATGTTTTTTGAATATTAAGAATCTCATCTCTTACTGGATTACCAAGATAGACCAAGTCGTCAGGGTGGCTCATCAAGAATTTGATAAAGGATGTAAAAGAGTCTGGCAATCCTTCGATAGCAGCATTAGCGCTCCTATTAATAATAAGAAACCGATTGGTGCGACCAGCTATAGAATTTTGTTCATGAACGATAACGCAAGTTTTCTTTTGTGCGGCTAGGCAAAACTCAGAAGAAGCATAACCTCCCATTCCTAAAATTAAATCAGGATTATTTTTTTCTAAATAAGATTTAATTTCCTTATTCTTTCTCAAACTTAGAAAGAATTTCTTTATAGTGGAAGAACCTTTAAGTCTTGATTCAAAATATTCTGTTTCGAAGTCATGCTCTGAAAATATTTTCTTTTCCAATTCATTACCAGTTCCAGCAAGAATAACCTTATGACCATCTACTCTAAATTTTTTTGCCAGTGCTATAGCTGGGAAAATATGACCGCCAGTACCGCCAGCAGCAATAACAATTTTATATTTTTTTTCCTTAGTCATTAGTTCTTAAGTTCTTCTTGGGTTGAGGATTTTCACAACCTATTCTCAAAACTATCGCTAGTGTGATAAGCGTAATAGCGATACTGCTACTGCCATAACTAATTAAAGGTAGAGTCAGTCCCTTGGTTGGCAAAAGACCCATATTAACTCCAAGATTAATAATCACTTGAAGTGACAACCATATTCCTATTGAAATACATAAATAACCTTGAAACATCAGTTCAGATCGAATCGCTTTAAAACCAATAACAAAGATTCGAGAAATAAGAAGTCCATATAACGATAAAATCAGTATTGTTCCCATTAACCCTAATTCTTCTGCAATGATGGCAAAAATAAAATCCGTGTGAGCCTCTGGCAAATAAAATAATTTCTGAATACTTTCGCCCAATCCAACACCAAATATTCCGCCACTCCCAATGGCGATAAGTGAATTGGTTAGTTGGTAACCAGCTCCCAGGGCATCTTTCCAGGGTTCAAGAAAACCTGCGAAGCGACTCATTCTATAAGGTTCAATATATATTAGAAAGGCAAAGGCAAGACCTAGGATAATCATAAGCGCCATAAAATATCTAATTTTAAAGCCAGCTATAAAAAATAATCCTCTGTAACAATAACCCGAAATATAAATCAACAATAGAAGTCCAGCTGGATCAACGACTTGTATATTTGGCAAAGGTCCGATCTTAATCCAGCGTGTTGCCCCGTTTGCTGTTACGCCTATATCAGGAATGAAGACTATAGTGAGCAATGCAATTGCGACTATGGGCAACAGAATTCCAAACTTTTCCCAGATTCGGCTAGGTATAAGGAACGCAAACAAGCCTGCTGAAAGTCCTAAGGCAATGGAAGTAAGTTGTTTGTAGACATAACCGTATGGGTCTCCTAGATTCTTAACTGCTATCGGCATTGAAGCGGAAGCCAACATCACTAATCCGCCAACCAATAAAAAAATAGTGGATATTACAAATAGGTTGTCAATGCCATTAAGAATTGAGTTTTGTCGTTTATTTGAAGCCAAAACCTTTCCTATAATTTAAGACCTTATCTGATTTTAAGACTCGATAAACCAATCAAGACCAAAAACACGGTGATGATCCAGAAACGGACAATCACCTTAGGCTCAGCCCAGCCTTTTAATTCAAAATGATGATGGATTGGTGCCATATTAAATAATCTTTTACCACGCATCTTATAGGAACCAACCTGAAGGACAACTGAGAGCGTTTCCATAATAAAAACCCCTCCCATTATTGCGAGTATCAATTCTTGTTTGACAATAACTGCTATCAAGCCCATAGCACCTCCGAGTGAAATTGCACCAACATCGCCCATAAATATTTGTGCTGGGTAAGTGTTGAACCACAAAAATCCAAGACCAGCACCAGAAATTGCACAACAAATAACAAAAACTTCTCCTGCTTCAATTAAGAATGGTAAATCTAAATACGTTGAAAAATTAAAATTACCACTAACGTATGCAAAAATTCCCAAAGCTATTGAAATCATAACAACAGGCATTATAGCCAAGCCATCAAGTCCGTCAGTTAAATTAACTGCGTTACTTGAACCAACAATCACCAACATGGCAAAGGGTAAAAACATCCAGCCAATATCCCACATAATATTATTGGTAAAAGGTATCAGTACTTCTGTGGATATAGGTTGACCTGAAGCATAAAACAAATAGTTCATAGCTCCAAATGCTATACATAATTGAAGGATGAATTTAACGACAGCTTTCATGCCATTTTTGTTACCGCTCAACTTCATATAATCATCAATAAATCCTATAAGCCCAAAGAAAAGCATGCTGATAAGGATTGCAAGTATGAATGTGTTTGAAAGATCAGCCCAGATTAGGGTGCTGATTGCTATAGAAACTAATATCAGTAAACCTCCCATAGTTGGTGTACCTTGCTTTGATGAATGTGACTCTGGCCCGTCATCTCTGATCACTTCACCGATTTTCTCGCCCTCAAGTAGGCTAATTAATTTAGGGCCAAAGACAAAAGAAACTACCAGAGCAGTCAAGGCACTTAGTATTCCTCTGGTGGTGATATAGGTAAATGCATTAAAAGCAGAATAGAATTCAATTAACTGATCTGAGAAATATAAAAACAAATTTTTTCCTTAATAAATTTACTAATGACCTATGCTGACAACATTAAATTCTACCAGAGATAAATATTAAATTTTATCTGGTGTTGCTCCAATTAACCTTAATGTCCTGGACACTATTGTCGAAAATATTGGTGCAGCAACTTGGCCTCCATAATATTGACTTCCTTGTGGCTCGTTCACAATTACTGCGACTGCGATTTTAGGGTTACTAATAGGTGCGACTCCAACAAAAATTGCATTGTGTGCATCTTGAGAATAGTTAGAGGATGCAATTTGTGCTGTACCTGTCTTACCTCCTACCCTATAACCCTTTACTTTTGCTCTAACCGCTGAGCTTTCAACGACCTGTTCAAGCATCAGCAGTAGTGTTGACGATGTTTCTTGGGAAAACACTCTATCACCTCTAGCCTCTTCATCAATGCGTTCGAGAGAAATATTTTTCTTGATTCCATTATTAGCTATGGTGGCATGCTGATAAGAACTATCCAAGGTGCCAGAGGTCTCGCCAGGGAATCCTGAGGTTGTTGCCTCACCTATCCCTAGTTTAGCGAGTGTCTCATAGAATAACTTTGGTTCGGTTGATAATGAGATTCTAGAAGCACCAACATTGCTTGATTTAGCCAATATTTCTCCTAGGTTTAGAATTCCATAATAGCTTGGGTCCTTAATCTCTCTAGAGCCTATGGAATATGGAATAGTATCTATTGTATCTGATGCCTTAAAGATCCCGTGCTCAAGTGCTGTGGCTATTATTAATGTCTTAAATGTTGAACCTGGCTCAAACTTATCAGTTGCAGCTCTATTTTTATAAAACTGAGGCAATCTTAATCTAAGATCAGACATGTCTGCAGTGGGTTGATTAACCATTGCAAGAACCTCACCTGTTTCAATATCTAAAACAACAGCTGATGCTCTCTTGCCTTTATATTTTTTAACACCATCGTTTAAAGCACTGTGGGCTATATATTGAATCCTAATATCGATGCTTGAAATAAAATCACGTCCCTGTTTGGCAGGCTGAATAACTTCTATATCGCGAATTGTATTTAATGATGTATCAGTTAGCGCTCTTTTTCTTCCATCCTGTCCTGACAAATATTCATTAAGAGCGTATTCAAGTCCTTCTTGACCTTGATCTTCATTGTTATTAAACCCAATAAATTGTGTAGTTACTTCACCGTTGGGGTTAAACCTCTTGTAATCTTTTTCTAGCCAAAAATAATTTCTTCTACGTAGTTCTTTAAGTTTATTGATTTGCTCCTTTTCTAATTCTCTGTATAGAACAAAATACCTTCTAGATGATCTTTTCTTTATTTCAGTATCAATGGATTCATAATCCATCTTTAGGATAAGACTTATAGACCGCGTTAGCTCCAAATATTGATCACTGGCTAAGAAAACTTTTGGATCGATGACTAAATTATTCACAGGAATACTAACAGCTAGAGGGTTCTGATTTCTATCATAGATAGTTCCCCGATTGGATGGGATAGTGAAGGTTTTAATGTGTTTCTTATCACCTTGGGTGCTCAAAAAATCTGCCTCAATATACTGGAGATAAAATGACCTAGCTAAAAGTACAGCGATTAATGAAGAAAGAATAAAACAAAGAAAAATAAAACGGTTTCTTATAAGTGATAAGTTATTCTTATTTTTTTTCATTCGTTACTACAATCTTTATCTTGGATGAGTCTGGCAATTTCATTAACGCCTTATCTGAGGCTTCCTTCTCAAGCCCTATCCCTGAGGCAACCTTAGATAATTCCATTCTAAGCTCCTTCCATCTAATCTCTTGTTGATCCTTTTGCTTGATTAATGTCTGATATTCTTTAAACAACTCTCTGTTTTGATAGTGGAGATCAATCTCATAGACCGCGGAAATTGACACCAATACAAACAAGAATAAAGGCCATATAAAAGATTTTAGGTTATTGTTCATTTCAGTTTCTCAGCAGTCCTTAAGATAGCGCTTCTAGAACGAGGGTTATTTTTAATTTCTTCATCTGAAGCTTTTATTTTTTTTAAGATTATTTTTAACTTATAGTCAGCATCAATATTTGGCAACTTTGCAAGCCTTGGATCTATTCTTGAGTTATCTCTAAAAAATCTTTTAACAACTCGATCTTCAAGAGAATGAAAGCTTATAATTGAAATCCTTCCTCCCTTTTTGGTCTTTTCTAAACAAAAATCTAAAAGCGATCTTAATTGGTCTAGTTCCTGGTTGATATGCATCCTAATTGCTTGAAATGTTTTTGTTGCTGGGTGTCTTTTTTCTTTTTTATTATTCCTTTTTACATCGTGGATAAGTTTGGCAAGTTGTGATGTTCTATTAATTGGCTTTATCTTCCTCTGCTCAAAAATACTTTCAGCTATTTTCCTTGAATATGTTTCTTCTCCTAGCTCCCAAATAACCTTAGTGATCTCCTCCTTGCTTGCTGAATTAATCCAGTCTTTGGCTGAAACACTTTCGCTCTGATCCATTCTCATATCTAGGTCGGCATCCTTCATAAAGCTAAAGCCTCTTTCACTAGTGTCTAACTGATAGGAAGAAACTCCTAAATCTGCAATTATTCCATCAAAAGATGATGTCATATCTAACTCACCTATTTTTTGATCCAATTCTTTAAAACTAGATTTAAGAACAGTTAATTTCGGATCTGAAATTCTTGAATTAATATAGTTGATAGAGTCCTTATCTCTATCAGAAACTATTAATCTTCCCTCTTTTGACAATCGATCTAGTATTAATTTAGTATGACCGCCGAATCCTGCCGTAGCATCAAGGTAGAGACCTTCTGGTTTAGTAACTAATGAGTCGATAGCTTCTTTAGAAAGTACAGGCTTATGTATAGCATTGCTCATTAAAGAAATTAACAATTATAAAAAGGCAAAGATAGAGATTCAGGCATCCTGTCTTTTCAAAAACTTAGGAACATCTAATATATCTAATGGATCATTGTTTTTAGCAACTTCTTCTTCCTTATTATCAAATAAATCTTTTGTCTGAGTTAATGGATTTCTTTCTGTAATAGGTCTGTCTAGATTGCTAAAATTGGTCTCTTCTCTGTCCTTTTTATCTTCATCCTTCTCTCCAAGGCCTGTGGCTACAACTGTTACTCTAATGGAATCGCTTATCTCTTTTGAAAGGGATGTCCCAACTATTACCTTAGCCTCTTTTGAAGCATAGCTTTTAACTATTGATCCAATTTCTTCAAGTTCTGAGATCTCTAAATCCTTACCAGAAGTAACATTAACCAAGATACCTTTCGCCCCTTCTAAATTAATATCCTCAAGTAGTGGCGAATTTACTGCCTCATCT
>LULT01001944.1_pt1 | contig 10250 bp, 7 predicted proteins | sample 728141 | NCBI WGS metagenome assembly LULT01 (sample SAMN03860282, study PRJNA289734) | marine metagenome | biome: seawater column; feature: ocean; material: water; isolation source: Red Sea water column Station 108 - depth 100m | place: Saudi Arabia: Red Sea | collected 2011-10-15 | depth 100 m | reverse complement strand
GCCGAGGTGGGCTCGGCGAGCAGCGCCAGGGCCTGGTGGCCGCCTACGTCGCCTCCCGCACCGCGACGGTCACGGTCTACGAGGCCGCCGACCGCCTCGGCGGGCATGCCGACACCCACGACGTCGTCGACCCCACCGGCACCCGGCTGGGCATCGACACCGGCTTCATCGTCCACAACCGACGCACCTACCCGACGCTGCTGCGGGTCTTCGCCGAGCTCGGCGTGGCCACGCAGGAGTCTGAGATGTCGATGTCGATCCGCGACGACGACTCCGACCTGGAGTGGGCCGGCGCCCTGGGTCGCCAGGGAGTGATCCCGACCCGCGGGCACCTGCGCCGACCGGCGTACCTGCGGATGCTGACGGAGATCCCGCGCTTCCACCGTTGCGCGAAGGCCCTGCTGGCCCAGCCCGCTGGTCGAGGTGCGAGCGCAGCGAGCCCCCTCGCTGGTCGAGGTGCGAGCGCAGCGAGCCACGAGACCCAGGCCTCCGACCAGACGCTGCGCGACTTCCTGGCCGAGCACCGCTTCACCCCCTACTTCGTGCGGCACTTCATGGAGCCGCTCGTGGCAGCCGTGTGGTCGTGCGACCCCGAGGTGGCGCTGGACTACCCCGCGCGCTACCTCTTCTCCTTCCTCTCCCACCACGGCATGCTCAGCGTCTTCGGGTCGCCGACGTGGCGCACCGTCTCCGGCGGCTCGCACCGCTACGTCGAGAAGGTCGCCGCCGCGCTGGAGACCTCCGGCGGCACGATCCGCCTCGGCGCCAAGGTCACCTCGCTGCTCGAGACACCGGGCGGCGTCGAGGTCACCGACGGCAACGGCGAGGTGTCGACGTACGACGCCGTCGTGGTCGCCACGCACCCCCACCAGGCCCTGGCGCTGCTCGCCGAGCCCACCTCGGCCCACCGCGCGGTGCTGGGCGCGATGCCCTACGCCCCCAACACGGCTCTGCTGCACACCGACACCTCGCTGATGCCCCAGCTGACCCAGACCTGGGCCTCATGGAATTTCATGCGGCCCGGCGCCGCCCAGGAGCGTGCCGACGGCAGCGACGGCGTGGTGGTCACCTACGACCTGACCCGCCTGCAGCGGCTGCCCACCGACACCCACTACCTCGTGACGCTGGGCGGCGAGCACCTCGTCGACCCGAGCACCGTGATCGACCGGATGGAGTACGAGCACCCGCTCTACACCCCCGAGTCGGTCGCCGCGCAGGGTCGGCTGCCCGAGCTCGACACCGACCGGGTCGTCTTCGCCGGGGCTTACCACGGCTGGGGGTTCCACGAGGACGGTGCGCGCTCCGGCCTGGCCGCCGTCGAGCGGCTGGGACTGACCTGGCCCGAGCCGGTGGTCGAGCAGCGAGGAGCGCCAGCGACGAGCGGGCGTCGAGACCTCACCACCCCAGCGCTCTACCGCACCACCATCAGCCACACCCGGCGCGAGCCGTGGACGCGCACGTTCACCCACCGCTCCCACACGTGGATGGTCGACGTCGACGAGCTGCCCGACCACCGTCCGCTGGCCTTCGCCCGCGGCACCTTCGAGGCCCGCGACCACCTCGGGTCGCCGGACCGCACGCTGCGGCAGAACCTCGAGGCGTTCCTGGCCACCGAGGGCGTCCCCCTCGACCCCGCCGGTCGGATCCTGCTGGCCACCCAGCCCCGCGCGTTCGGCTACTGCTTCAACCCGATCAGCGTCTGGTGGTGCCTGGACCACCTCGGCCGCCTCGAGGCGACCGTCGTGGAGGTCCACAACACCTACGGCGACCGGCACGCCTACCTCGTCGACCCCGACGAGCAGGGCCGGGCCCGCACCGGCAAGGCGATGTACGTCTCGCCGTTCCACGGCACCGACGGCCACTACGAGCTGGCCGTGCCGCTGCCCGGTGAGCGCCTGCAGGTTGCGGTCACCCTGCACGGATCTGGCTGTGGCTGCGCCGACTGCCGGTCCGACCCCGCCCCACCCACGCCCAGCTGGCGGTCCAGCCCACCCGCCGTACCGCAGATCTCCCCGCCGATCACGCAGCCGTCCGCACCCCCGAGGAAGGCCCCCGCTCATGACCGAGGCACCCAGCCGCCCGACCACCCCGCCCGACAGCGCCCGCTGGCCGGGCCTGGACGCACCCGTCACCGGCCCGCGCACCCGCGTGAGTGCCTCCGTCGCGCGCAAGCTCTTCTGCGGCGCCGTGGAGCGGCTCGACGTCACCGTGCACCTCGAGGGGCGCACCCTGGGTCGTGGTGGCCCGGAGATGATCATCCACCGCCCCGAGGAGTTCTTCGCCCGGGTCGGCCGCCACCAGCTGATCGGCTTCGGCGAGGCCTACCTCACCGGCGCGTGGGACGCCCCCGACCTCGGTGGCTTCCTCACCGTGCTGGCCGCGGAGATCTCCGACCTGGTGCCCCGGCCGCTGCAGGCGATGCGCTCCCTGGTCGTCAAGCGGCCGCCGCGCACGCAGCGCTCGAGCAAGCAGAACTCGCGCTCCAACATCGCGCACCACTACGACCTGTCCAACGGCCTGTTCCGCCTCTTCCTCGACGAGACGCTGAGCTACTCCGCGGCGTTGTGGGACACCTCGGTCAGCACGGTCACCGACACCCTCAACGGCCAGCCGTCCAGCCGCCTGCAGGCCGCGCCTCCGGGTGCGGTGTCAGCCGACTCGCTCGCCGAGGCGTCCGGGCGCAAGATCGAGCGGCTGCTCGACGCCGCCGGCGTCACCGAGGGCAGCAGCGTGCTGGAGATCGGCACCGGCTGGGGCGAGCTGGCCATCCGCGCCGCACGCCGCGGGGCGACGGTCCACTCGATCACGCTGTCCTCAGAGCAGCTCGCACTGGCCGAGGAGCGCATCGCCGCCGCCGGGTACGCCGACCGCGTGACCGTGGCCCTGTGCGACTACCGCGACCTCGAGGCGCCGGTCGGCCCGCACGGCGCCACCGGCTACGACGCGGTCGTGTCGGTGGAGATGATCGAGGCGGTCGGCCACGAGTACTGGCAGACCTACTTCGAGACCATCGACCGGGTGCTGGCACCGGGCGGCAAGGTCGCCATCCAGGCGATCACGATGCCCCACGACCGGATGCTCGCGACCAGGAACACCTACACCTGGATCCACAAGTACATCTTCCCCGGCGGCCTGCTTCCCTCGGTCGAGGCCGTCGACGAGGTCACTCGCGAGCACACCTCGCTGCGCCTGGTCGAGCGTTTCCAGTTCGGCTCGCACTACGCCGAGACCCTGCGGCTGTGGGACGAGGCGTTCCTCGAGCGTGCCGACGAGGTCCTCGCCCTCGGCTTCGACGAGGTCTTCCTGCGGATGTGGCACTTCTCCCAGCAGTCCTCCGCCACCAGCGCACCGACGCAGGGCGTCGCCCAGCGGCTGGCGGCGGTCCTCGAGCCCTTCCTGAACGGTCCGCTGCCCGTGCGGCTGCGCTGCTGGGACGGCTCGGAGTTCGTGCCGCCCGGTGATCCCGCGGCCTCGCCGGTGGTCGAGCTGCGCTCGCCCGACGCCGTACGACGCCTGCTGTGGCACCCGGGCGAGCTCGGCGCCGCGCAGGCCTACGTCACCGGCGAGCTCGACGTGCTCGAGGTCGACGGCTGGGACCTCGACAAGGCGTTGACCCACTCCTTCGCCGTCGCCGCCGAGCGCGGGCTGTCCGGAGCGCGCATCCGCCCCGCCGCGGTCGTCGAGGCGCTGCGCACCGCCGTCGGCATCGGCGCGTTGGGCCGTCGCCCCGCCAACCCGGCCACCCAGGCCGACGTGAAGGGCCGCCTGCACAGCAAGCTGCGCGACCGGTCGGCGATCTCGTTCCACTACGACCTGTCCAACGAGTTCTACGAGCTGATCCTCGAGCCGCAGATGGCCTACTCCTGCGGCTACCACTCCAGCCCGGAGCAGTCGCTCGAGGACGCCCAGCGCGCCAAGCTCGACCTGGTCTGCACCAAGCTCGGCCTCGAGCCGGGGATGCGGATGCTCGACGTCGGCTGCGGCTGGGGCTCGCTCTCGCTGCACGCCGCGGAGCACTACGGCGTCCAGGTCACCGGCGTCACCATCGCCGCGGAGCAGAAGCGCTTCATCGACGCCCGGATCGCCGAGCGCGGCCTGTCGGACCGGGTCGAGATCCGGCTGCAGGACTACCGCGACGCCGTCCCGCCCGCCGGCCGGGAGTACGACGCCGTCGGCTCCCTGGAGATGGGTGAGCACGTCGGCCAGAAGAACTACCCGACGTACGCGCAGGTGCTGCACGACGCCGTCCGCCCCGGCGGCCGGGTGCTGGTGCAGCAGATGTCGCGTCTGGGAGCTCTACCTCGTGGGCGGCTCGATGTCCTTCCGCGACGGCCGGATGGGCGTGGACCAGATCCTGATGGTCCGTCCGGGTGCTGCGCACACGCTGCCGGCGGTGCGAGGGTTCTAGGCGTGGACGTCCTCGCCTCGCTGCTCCTCGCCCTCGGGTGCGTCGTCGCCTCGATGACCCTGGCGGCGCTGCGCGCCCGCCAGCTCGGGGTGGTCGCCGTCGTCGACGTCGCGTGGGGCCTCGGCTTCGTGCTCGTCGCCGCGGCCACGACCCTGCTCGGCGCCGCGCTCGGCACGGCCGAGTGGCGCTCCTGGCTCGTGCTGGCCCTCGTCGCCGTGTGGGGTGGCCGCCTGGGCTGGCACGTCCGGTCCCGCGCGATCGGTGAGCACCAGGGCAAGGAGGACCCGCGCTACGAGCAGATGCTCGGTGGCTCGCTGGCCGAGGTGGGCCTCGGCACCGCAGTGCGCCGCGTGTTCGCCGTCCAGGGCGTGGCGCAGTGGTTCGTCGCGGTGCCGCTGGCCGTGGGCGCGGTGCTCACGGTCGAGTGGGCCTGGGTCGTGTGGCTCGGGGTCGCGGTGTGGGCGCTCGGGCTGTTCTTCGAGGCCGTCGGGGACCGGCAGCTGGCGGCGTACAAGGCCAGGCCGCGCGAGGAGCGTCCCCCGGTCATGGACCAGGGGCTGTGGGCCTGGACCCGTCACCCCAACTACTTCGGCGACGCGTGCGTGTGGTGGGGCCTGTGGCTGGCCGCAGGCCTCGCGTCGGGCTGGCTGCCCGGCCTGCTGACCGTGCTGTGCCCGGTCGCGATGACGGTCTTCCTGCGCAACGTCACCGGCGCGAAGCTGCTGGAGAGGACGATGTCGCAGCGTCCGGGCTGGGACGAGTACGCCGCCCGGGTCCCGCTGTTCTTCCCCCGCCCGCCGCGTTCCTGACCGAGGATGTGCGCATGCCCACCAGGGCTGCCGGGTCAGCTCGGTGGACCGCAAGGAGATCGGCTGCCCCTGCCACGGCAGCCGGTTCTCCGCCAAGAACGGCTTCGTGCTCGCCGGCCCCGCCACCAAGGACCTGCCGCCGATCGCCTTCGTGATCGAGAAGGGCGTCATCTACCTCGCCTGAGGCGGCGCTGTCCTGTCTCTCACCCCGCCCCCCCTCGGCTGGCCGCCTCACCCCGAGGTACCTGTGCCGCACGTCGTCGGCGTGGCTCACTGGAGCCATGACTTCGACGCGTTCTGGCAAGGCCGTCCGGACCATGCACCTCGCGACGGCCGGGTACGCCGTCTACTGCCTGGTCAAGCCCGAGCACCTGCGGGAGGCGATCGGCTCCAACGACACGATGTGGGACACCGTCGCCCGGGTCTTCGGCGTGCGAGACCTCGCCGTGGCCGGGGTGGGGCTGCTCGGCTCGGCGACCGCGACGCGCACGGCGCTGGCCATCCGCAGAGCCATCGACTTCGGTGACGCGGCGCTCCTCGGGGCCACCCTCGACGGCGAGGCACGCACCAAGGCCGTCGGCGTCGCCGCGGGCTGGGGCCTGCTCAACCTCGCGGTGCTCGGCCGCTCGCGCTGACCCTCCTCAGCTGCCGCCGGTGCCTTCCTCCTGGCCCTCCTGCTGACCCTCCTGCTGCTTGCGGCGCTGCTCGGCCTGGTAGCGGGCACGCTGCTCCTCCGCGCGGGCCCGCACGTCCCGCAGGAACGCCTCGTCCTTGGTCGGGTCACTACTGCGCATGCGCCCCGGGCGGTCGTACTCCGGGAAGGCGCTGGGCGGCGGGGTCGGCTGCGGACGGCCGGCGACGAACCACGCGATCGAGCCCAGCAGCGGGAAGAGCAGGATCATCACGATCCACGCCCACTTCGGCAGGTTGCGCGGGTGCGTCGTGCCGATCGCATCGACCAGGCAGAAGACCGCGAACGCGAACGACAGGACCCCGAGGAACAGCTGCACCTTGACCACGGGTGAAGTGTCCTGCCGCACGGGCCTGCTGTCACGCGAACGCCCGGCGCAGCGCGCGCCGTCGGGCACGCGACCGGGGCCGCCACCTGCACGGTGACGGCCCCGGCCGTTGGGCTGCTCCCGACGACGCTGTCGGGCTCACGGACGTCGACTGCGGATCAGCCCAGTCGGAGCACGACCTTCTCCGAGACGCTCCGCTCGGCGACGTCGTCGCCCAGACGGACCGCCTTGAGGGCGTGCCGGCCGGTGCCGAGCTTGTGCCGGTGCCCGGCTCGCCGGCCACCTCGACCGAGACCGTGACCACGGCCTTGCGCTTGTTCTTCGCCTTCGCGCTCAGGCTGGTGCTGGACTCCGCGAGCGGCTGCTCGACGTCGATCGTCTCGCCCTCGGGACCGGCCCACTGCAGGGCCTGTGCGGCCTGGCTCAGCCCGCCCTTGGGGTGGGTGCGGAAGAACACCGAGGTGCCGAAGACCATCGCCTTGGCGCCGGTCTCCTCGTCGACCGAGGAGACGACCGAGGCGAGACCGGCCGCACCATCGGGGCCGTTGGTCTCGCTCGTCGCGCGCCAGTGGCCCGCCAGGAACGGGTCCTCGGCGTCGTAGGACTGCGCCACCTCGACCCCCTCACCGAGGTCGGTGAAGGCGTAGGCCGGGTAGATGAAGGCGTAGTCCTGGGCGTACGGCGCCAGCACCGAGTCCTCCGGGGTGTCCACGGCGACGATGCCGTTGCCCGAGCGGTTGCCGCTCACCACGGTGCCCGAGAGCAGACCGAAGGAGGCGGCGGAGTCGAAGGCGCTGTTGCTGTCACCGACCAGCCCGCCACCCTCGGCGAGGAAGGCCTCGACCGCGGCCCGGGCCGCGGAACCCTCGGCCGGCGAGAAGGAGCTGGACACCCAGAGCACGTCGACGTCGTCGAGCAGGCTGGGGTCGGCCTCGAGCGTGGAGGTGGACAGCTGCACCAGGTCGTCGAAGCCGAGCTCCTCGAGCGAGAGCCTGTCGTCCTGGTTGCCGACGTAGCCGATCGACAGGTCCGAGAGCGGCTTGGAGCCCTCGTCCTCCACGGCGGCCAGGTCGGCCGGGGTGGCCGGCTCCAGCTCGATGCCGAACTCCTCGGCCGCGGCGCTGGCCGCGTCGTGGTCGTCGGCACCGACGACCACGGAGCCGTCGGCGAGCATCACGACCGGGACCGAGTCCTCCAGCAGCGCGTTGAGCGCCCGGTGGTCGGCCACGCCGGCGACCTCGAAGGTGGTGGCACCGGCCGGGACGTCCAGGTCCGGGGCGGTCGGGGCCTGGATCAGGGTGGTCGCGCCCAGGGCGGCGTCGGTGACCGAGCCGACCTTGTCGACGTCTGCGCCCCACAGGTAGGAGTAGCTCCACGCGGAGACGTCGTACATCGACGGGACCTTCTCGGAGATGTCGTCACCGAGGTCCAGCAGCACGTTGGCCAGGCCGCGCAGCGGCTGGTGCATGTCGACGACGTACGACCCGGCGGGGTACGTCGTGCCGCCGACCGTCGTCGGGGCGTCGAGCGTCCCGACCTCGATGTCGTGCAGGAGCAGCTGCTCCACGAGCGAGCGGGCGTCGCTGGCCGAGCGCTGGTCCTCGCCGACCGGGATGACGTAGGCGCGCGGCAGGTCCACGGCCTCCTGGTCGTCGGCGACGTCCCACAGCTCCTTCCAGGAGTCGGGGCCCTCCACCGCGGCGACGTCGGCCTCGGTCAGGGCCGTCTTCGGCTCACCGGCCGCACCACGACGGAACACCTCGATCTGGCCCGAGATCATGTCGCGGGCGTTGGTGGTGTCGTTGATGTAGTCCACGATCGAGGTCATCGTCTGGTAGGCCACCGCGGTGTTGACCTCGGCGCGCTCCGGGGTCTGCCGCCCACCCGAGGCGCCGCGGGTCACGGTAGGGGATCTTGATGTGCGCGTCGGCCTCGTCGCTGATCTCGTCGACGATGGCCCCGGTCTCGATGTTGCGGTAGGTGTTGCCCGGGATCGCGGCGGCGACGACGTCCTCCTCGATCTTGAGCGCCATCTCGTAGTTGTGCGGGAGGTAGAGGTCGTACTCGTAGTTCGAGCCGTGCGGCGGGCCGCAGGGCTCGACCTGGAGCACCCGGGTGTAGCCGTGGAAGTCGGCCGCGTAGACCGCCTGCAGCGCCTGGGCGGTGCGGATGTAGGACTGCGCCTCCGGCGTGCGGTTGGTGATCAGGTCGCGGTTGGGGTCCAGGCCCAGCGAGGTGGCGCGGGTGGCGTTGGTGCGGCCGTCGGGGTTGAGCGAGAGCGAGAAGTAGAGGCGGTTGTTGCGCAGCGTGCTGCCCACCTCCGAGAGGGGCGCGGTGGCGAGGTGCTCGATGAGCTGCATCGCCGCGTCGGTGCCCTCCCACTCGTTGCCGTGGATGTTGTTGGAGATCCAGATCGGCGTCTTGTACTGCGCGAGCAGCTCGGCGTCCTGGGCCGCGGCGGCGGGGTTCTCGGCTAGCAGCACGAGCAGCCAGGCCCCCGCGGCGATCGGCACCTGGACACCGGCGGCCAGCTCCACCGCGCTCACCGTGGGGGCATCGACCCGCAGGTCGGCGAGCGCTCGCTCGAGGTCGACGCGGGCGGCGCGCTCGGCACGGCGCGTGTTCGACCACCGACGAGGAGGGCGCGCCGCGGCGATGACGGGCGCCAGGGCGTCGATCCACGCCAGCACCAGGTCGGCGACGCGGTCGCGGTCCGCCGGCTCGAGCGGGCCCAGCACGGCGTCGGTCGTGGACCTGGCCACGGGCTCGCGCAGGACGCGCATCGCGTCCGCGGCGTCGTCGGCGGCCCACGCGACGACGGCCCGGGAGAGCTCGTGCTCGAAGGTGGCGAGGCCACGGGTGACCTGGTCGGGTCGCAGCCGGGTGATCATCGCGTGCTCCCCGGTCGTGGCGCGGCGGGTCACGTCGACGGGGAAGAGGAAGGCGTCACTGTCGGTCAGCACCCGACGGGTGTCGACGACCGAGGTGACGAGGTAGGGGCCGCCCGGCCCCAGGGCGACCGGCCCGGGCTCGTCGCGGAGGCCGAGAACGGCACCGAGGCGCCCGATCGCCAAGGTGTCGTCCGTGGTGGTGTCGGTCCTCAGGGGGACGGACGCCACATGTAGATAGCGGACAGCTGTCGAGCGGCCCGGCGGGCGCGGATCTTCGCGAGCATGGTCGTTCCTCCCTTGCGCACTAGGTCGTCCGAGTCCCCGAGAGTGGGCGACCCGGGCAGGACAGCCTCCCTCACTGCCCAGCCTGCGCAGAATACCCCTGCCGGCATCGTCCTGACCATGATCGAGTAAAGATCCGGCTCAGGTCGCGCGTCGGGTCAGATCGTCTCGGCGATCAGCTGCTCGAGCTGCTGACGCCGGAACGGCTTGGGCAGCACGTCGGTGATGCCGAGCTCCTGCAGCAGCGGACGCTTGTCGCCCGCCCAGGCGCTGACGACGACGACCCGCAGACCGGTGGCGTGCTCGGGGTGCTGGTGGATCCAGCGCACGACCTCCTCGCCGGTCATCCGCGGCATCGAGAGGTCCAGCAGCATCAGGTCGTAGCTGGTGCGCTGCAGCGCCTCGACGGCCTCGACACCGTCGATGGCCTGGTCGGCACTGTGGCCCTGCCGCTCGACCATCCGGGCCATGACCTCGCGGATGTCGTCGGTGTCGTCGACGACGAGGAACCGCAGCTGGCGGCTCGACTCTGTCGTCTTCTCGTCCACGGCCGAAGGGTACCGCTCCCGGTATCTCCCCGTGCTCCCCGCCAGGGTGGTCCCGGCATGTGGGAGATAGCCTTGGCGGGCCCAGCCTCCGTAGCTCAGCTGGATAGAGCGAGTCACTTCTAATGACTTGGTCGCAGGTTCGAGTCCTGCCGGGGGTGCTACCCCGACAGCCCCGTCCCGGGGGTTGCCGCGCGCCGCCGGACCCAGCAGGGTGGGCAGTGCTTGAAGGCCATGTCCCGCAGGGCGGCCCGCGTGCGTGCCGACTTGCCCGGGCGGACGTCGGGAGCCGGTGC
>LULT01000119.1_pt1 | contig 10255 bp, 5 predicted proteins | sample 728141 | NCBI WGS metagenome assembly LULT01 (sample SAMN03860282, study PRJNA289734) | marine metagenome | biome: seawater column; feature: ocean; material: water; isolation source: Red Sea water column Station 108 - depth 100m | place: Saudi Arabia: Red Sea | collected 2011-10-15 | depth 100 m | reverse complement strand
GCACTAAAGCTCGTGCCTTCGTAACTTCTATGACACCGCCTCCTGAGATTGATATCAAAGATCCAGAACCGGTTGAAGATAAGAAGGAAGAGGATTTAAGTTTAGAGGAAGCTTTGTCTACACTCTAAACAGTAGGAGAGGCACCTCAGAGTAGGACCTCTCCTGCCTTGGCATCTGGCCCGTACGCGGATACCCTTTTGCCGTCTAGACGGTGGGAAAGACCACAAAAAAATTGATCAAAAAATTTTATACGTATAAAGAAAGTAAGCAATACAATTACCCCATATAAATGGCACATCAAAGTTCAGACCTTACCACCTCGCTGACCAGGCCGGGTCGTGTGGGCGATACTGGAACCTATAACGCTACCAATAACAGAGATCTATATCTCAAACTGTTTAGTGGTGAAATGTTTAAGGGCTTCCAGCACGCCACCATTGCTCGTGACCTGATCATGAAGCGAACCCTCAAGAATGGTAAGAGTCTTCAGTTTATTTATACGGGTCGTACAACTGCTGAGTATCACACTCCTGGTAACAGCATCCTAGGTAACTCCGACGGTGCACCTCCAGTAGCTGAGAAGACCATCACAGTTGATGACCTCTTAATCAGTTCAGCATTCTTATATGAACTGGACGAGACCCTAGCTCATTATGATCTCCGTAGTGAGATATCTAAGAAGATTGGTTATGCACTTGCACAGAAGTATGACCGTTATATCTTCCGCGCTATCACACGTGGTGCTCGTAAGGCTAGCCCAATCTCTAAAGCTAGTTTCGTAGAACCAGGCGGAACACAAATCCGTGTTGGTACTGATGCTGATGCTGACGATGCATTGAACGCAGGTAAACTGGTAACAGCTTTCTACGATGCTGCTGCAGCTCTCGATGAGAAGGGAGTAAGTTCAGACGGACGTGTAGGTGTTCTAAACCCACGTCAGTACTACGCTTTGATCCAAGATATCGGATCCAACGGACTCATTAACCGTGACGTACAAGGTACATCCTTGCAGTCTGGTAATGGAATCGTTGAGATTGCAGGTATCAAGATCTACAAGTCAATGAACATCCCATTCTTCAGTAAGTACGGTACTAAGTATGCTCCTGCATCCTCACCTACTGCTGCTACTGACCCAGCAACTGTTAACCCAGGTAATACTGGTTCATTTGTTGCTGAGGCTATTGAAGCTGCTGAAACTGCAACTGCAAATAACTACGGAGTCCGCAATGACTATGGCGCAGCCACTGACTTTGCAAACTCTTGTGGTCTTATCTTCCAGAAGGAAGCTGCAGGATGCGTAGAAGCTATTGGACCTCAAGTTCAAGTAACATCTGGTGACGTATCAGTAATCTACCAGGGCGACGTAATCCTAGGTCGTCTTGCTATGGGTGCTGACTACCTGAACCCAGCTGCTGCTGTTGAACTGTACGCCGGTACAGCCACTGCTCCAGCTGCATTCTAAATTATACATACGGGGACCTTCGGGTCCCTTTTTTTTATTCATAAATATTAATATGGCTTTTCCAACCACTAACGTTACAGAAGAATTACCTGCTATCAATCAAATACTGGCGTCGGTTGGTCAAGCGCCTGTGACTACTCTTGACTCAACCAACCCGGACGTTGCGATTGCATATAACACTTTATTACAAGTGTCTAGAGAAGTGCAGGGAGAAGGATGGACCTTCAATAGGGAGTTCGATTACCCCCTAACACCTGATGCAAATGATAATATTTTGTATCCTAATAATGTGTTACAGATGGACCTTACAGACTATGGTCCTACGAAAGGAAATAATAAATATAAAAATACAATACGTAGATCAGGACCTTATACAGTATTTGCTACTAAGATTGATGTAGTGGATAATGGTACCGGTGGTGGTACTGAAGGATGGGTTTTAAACAAAACTGTTACTACTACAGAAGCAGGCATTAACATGACTGTTAACATTAGTATTGATGCTAGTGGTCAAGCTGATAAAATAACTGTTGTTAAACCTGGATCTAACTACTTACTACAAGATAAGATAACTATTGCTAAAGCAAGTACTGGTACTACAGACGATGTAATAGGTATTATATCTGAGACTACACCTGAGAAAGGGTTGCTATATGATAGAGAGAAACATAGTTTTTTATTTACAGATGAGAAATATTATTTTGACATAATTTGGTTCTTTGATTGGGTCGATGTCCCTGGACCAATACAAGATTACATAACAGCTCGTGCTACTAGCTTCTTTGTTAGTAGAGTCTTAGGAGATCCAACAGTATATAGGATGTCACAAGAAAAAGAACAGTACTGTCGTGCTGTAGCATTAGAGTATGAATGTAACCAGGGTCAATATACTTTCTTCGGACACCCACATGGTGGAAACCATTACAATAGTTACCAACCTTATAAAGCATTACAACGCTAATGGCAAATCTTACACAAACAATACCAAATTATACCGGTGGAGTTTCTAAATATCCTGACGATAAAAAATTACCAGGCCAAGTAATTGATTGTAAGAATGGTTATCCTGATACTACATTTGGGTTAACCAAACGTCCTGGTTTTAAGCATATTAAATCCTTTGGTTCTTCTGAAACTGAATTTGCAAATGCTAAATGGTTTCATATCCATAGGGACTCAGATGAAAATTATATAGGTTGTATTAAAGGATCTGCGATTAAAGTATGGAATGCTGCTACAGGTGTAGAAGCTACTATTACTGTTACTAGCCCTGCTGCAAGTTATTTGACAGGTACTAAGTCAACAGATTATAATGTACTAACTATACAAGATACAACTATAATTACTAATAAGACTAAAGTTACCGCTATGTCTACAGCTCCTACCTTTGTTGCTAATAAACAAGGTACGGTTAGAGTTATGTTGGTAGATGATGCTGTAACATATGTAGTAACTATCAAACCTACTGGTCAGTCAGCTGTCACACTAACAGTAACTCCTACTAGTGGAGATAAAATTGGTGATATCTTAGGAGATTTAAAAACAGCTATTGAAGGTGGTAGTTATGGTGGTGGATTTACTCCTACTGTAACACAGATTGATACATCTTTAGAGATAGCTGGTAGTACAGCATTTACATTAACAGCTACTTCAGGTAAGGATGGTACTAACCTGAAAGCTTATCAAGATCAAGTAGATAATATAACATGGCTACCATCTGAATCAAAGAATGGTAGAGTTGTTAAGATCATTCAGACTGCTGAAGCAGTTGAGGATGATTACTATGTTAAATTTGTTGCTGATGACGGTACTTCTGGTTTAGGTTTTTGGGAAGAGACTATCTCACCTAGTGTATCAGTATCATTTGATTCAACTACGATGCCTCATGAGTTGATAAACACAGCGACAAATGCATTTACTTATAGACCTATAACATGGACTAATAGGTTAGTAGGAGATAATGTTACTAACCCTCAGACCAGTTTTATAGGGCAAAAATTAGAGCAGTGTTTTTTCTATAACAATAGACTTGGTTTCTTATCTACTGATAATATAATCTTCTCCCAAGCTGGAGAGTTTTATAATTTCTTCAAGGCATCTGCAAGAATACAAATAGCTTCTGATCCTGTTGATGTTAATGTATCTAGTACTGAACCTGTTGTCTTACATGGTGTTGTACCAGCTGCTCAGGGTTTAATACTATTCAGTAAGGATCAACAATTCTTGTTGTCGGCAGCTGAAGGTATACTAACTCCAACAAGTATTACTATTCGTAATGTTTCAAATTACGAAATGGATACAGATATTGATCCAGTAGATAATGGAACTAATTTAATATTTGTAAGTAAGACTCCTGGTTTTACTAGAGTCTATAGGATGATGACTAAGGGTCAAGAGAACAACCCACAAGTAGAAGATATTGGTAGATCTATATCTGAGTGGATTCCAGCATCTATTGAGCATATAGTAACTAGTCCTCAGAATGCATTTATAGGTTTATATGGTACAGCAAAGAAGGATATCTATTTCTTTCGTACACATATACAAGGAGATCAGTTTGCTATGCAAGCTTGGTTTAACTGGCAATTACCTGGAGAAACACAATTTGTTGTAGTTGATTCAGATGTTATGTATGCTGTCACGACACAAGGAGGAGAGTATACAATTAGTAGTGCAAGTATAAACCAAACACCAGAAGAGAGTATCCTAGTTAATGCAGATGGTGAGAAGATGAACCCATGTGTTGATCTTTATGCGACAGCAACAAGTGTTAAATATTTAGGTGTAGATACTTTTACAATTACAGCAGGAGGTAGTGGGTATAGTTCAGCACCTACAGTTACTATAACACCAGCTCTCGCTAGTGAAGGTACAGGAGCTACAGCTACAGCCACAGTTTCAGGTGGTGCTGTCACAGCTATCACACTAACTAATCCTGGTAGTGGTTATGATGCAGGAGCAACTGTAGCCTTCTCTGGCGGTGGTGGTAGTGGAGCTACTGCTACATGTACAATTTATGAAGGTTCTAAGTGTTATATACCTTTTAAGAATGAAACTGATTTAACTCCAGTTATAGTTATAGGTAGTGATGCATCAGAAGTTGATGGAACAAAACAATTTGTTGAGTCTGGTTTCACTACTAACCCAACAGCTGTTGCATATACTGGTGCTAATGAAGATCCTGATACTTATTTTGCAGTACCAAATAAAGATTTATCTAGTGTTGCATCTAAGGTTATTGTAGGTTGGGCGTATGCTTATGATATACAGTTGCCTAAGACATATTTTAGACGTGAGCCTACGACAGCTGATACTTCAGCAATAGTCATTATCAGTAGATATAAATTCTCAATGGGCTTATCTGGTGTATGTCAATTTAAATTGAAGCCAAGAGGCGGAGATGAATGGATCAATACTGCAGCTGTGATTGATGCTCAACAGTATTTAGCTAATGACGTACCATTATCTAATCAATCATTAGTAACAGTACCGATACATCAACGTAATAATAATTTTACTATGAGAGTATTTAGTGACTCACCATTCCCAGTTTCCTTAACCTCTATGATGTGGGAAGGGAATTACTCACCACGATATTATAGGAGGTCTTAAGATATGTTTGAAGAACATCAAATTGGTTTACCTGGTTCCCATAACCCTCTAAATAGAATACTACAAGAATCAGGTATATCTCATCAATGGCTTGGTAGCCTGTTTGGCGGCGGCGGCGGTGGAACAGCTGCTGCTGGTGGTGGTGGTGGCGGTGCAGGCTTAGCAGGTGCTATGATTGGTATGGTTGGATCTGCTATAGGTAGTATGAGCCAATCAGCACAAGCAAGTGCTGCTAGAAGTGCTAATAGAAGAATCGCTAAAAAACAATATAAACAAGAGAAAAAAGTATATAAGTTTAATTGGAAACAAACTAATCGTCAGTACGAGCATCAAAAAAGAGATATTGCGATAGCTAAGCGTAATAATGAAAACCAAGTTAATTACCAAAATCAAACTGCTGAGCAAAATTGGCACCATAAATTAGCTATACAAGATTATCAATTTGAACAGCAAAAGAAAGCTTACGATAAATCATTTAATACATATAATACTACTAAAGATTTTAATGTAAGAGCTGCTAATATAGCAACAGATTCTATTGATAATAAATTAGGTGAGAAGTTTTTAAAAACAGCATTTGATAATCAACAATTAATAAATGATTTCTTTGTTAAAGAAGGCCAAGCTAAATTTGATAAGGTAGCATCAGGGCTTCAATTACAACAAGCTATCGATGAACATGGTTTTCAAGATGCTTCATTACTTCATAAACAAAGTACTGAGTTTAAGAGAATTGAGCAACAAAAAGCAAAATCTTTTCAAAATTTACAGAATGAAACGGCTGGTGCTCAAGCTGATATACAATCTATTCAAACTGAATTTAGACAGAAGAAAGGTGATATAGAATTTGAAAAAGCATCTTCTAAACTAAATTTTGAGGACGCATTAAGTTCTGCCACTTTTACAAAAGATAGCTCAATAGCCGAACTAGAATCTCAGAAAGCTCAGTCAGGTATTGCTAAGGCTGGTCTTGGTTTAGATTTAAAGCAAAATGAACAGCAGTTTAAGTTTTCACAAAAGAAGAATGCTCAAGCACTAGATAAACTTCGTGCTCAGCAAGCATTCGAAGCTGATAAACTATCTTTAGGTGCACTAGAACAGAGAGGAAAGGCTAGGTTAAATCAAGCTGGTGTGTCGTCAGGTGGTGCTGTTGTTTCGATATTAGCAAGTTTAGGTCAACAGATGACGGCAATAAACGATGCTATTATGAGAGAAGGTGAGATTGCTCAAACTTCTATGCATGAAGCAGCTAATGTGAAAGACTTAGCTGATAGTAAAGCAGCATTATCTGGTGCTCAAGTAGATCAGTCGTTGTTTGATAAAGTTAATCAAGCTAAATTAACTTTAGAAAAAGCTGATAATGATTTAAGTATATCTGGTAAGAAGACTGATTTAACTGTATCTAGGTTGGATAAGAACGTCAAGGATATTGCTGAAATGTCTGATCAAAAAATCGCTAAGAAAAAGTTAGATTTAAGCGGTTTAGGAAAGATGACGGAGATAGAAAAAAATATATCTGCTATACAAAGGAATGATATCCAACAATCAACAATCCTAGCAAGAACAAATATCGGTAAGAAGTTAGATCAGAATAAAGCAAAAACTGCTTTAGCTGATAAAAAGATTGATTGGTCACTACTTAATGATAAAAATAAACTACAACTAAATCAGCAAATACTAACATCAATGTTAGATAATGCTGTTAAGCAATCTAAGATAGATAAGGAAAAGGTTGGTGCAGATAAATATAAAGCAGATATTTTAGCTAAGGCTAATTTAATGTTAGCACCTACTAAAGGACCGGAGGCCCCTAAACCTATAGATTTACCTTACGCTGTCTACAATGACCCACTTAAACCTCAGAAGCCGCCGAAGCCAATTAAAGGTTATTAAACAACATGAAAGATATTAAGTATCAAGAGCAGACTCGACAGAGTACATTTGCTCAGAACTCAATAACAGCTCCAGACGAATCTTCGAAAATTTTAGCTGCGGCTAAAGACCAAGTCAACAGAATGGAGAAGAACCGTCAGGATGACTTAGCGTATAAACAGCAATATCTATCAACTTTAAAAGAAAATGCTTGGACTGAAAGGAAGAATCGTGCTGAGAATCTCAACTGGCAAAAAGATTTAGATAATATATATTTAAAAGCTTTAGAACAGAGAAATAAAGCTGAGCAGAATAAAATAAAATTACAAGCTCAAGAACAACAAGATTTATATAAAGATTTAGCTAATTTTTCTAAAACTGCTTTACAAGGTCTCCAAGCAGTAGATCAAAAAATGGCTGAAGAAGCTAAAGGTATGGGTAATTACCTTGCAGCTATTGGTGGATTACCACCTGATTCTGTTGTCTTTATGAATCAAGCAGACAGGATGTCTGGAGCTGGTCAAACTCTTATGAATAACCTAACTCATAAGTTGAGAGCGAATGGTGTTGATGAACAAACCATTAGTTCTATAAAAAATATGAGTGGCAGGGTTAGGAAACAAGCTTTTATATATTCGTTGTCTACTGCTGGTAATCAATATAACTTAGTTCTTGCAGAGAATATGGGTACACCTATCCACATGGATGGTATAGGAGAGACTACTCTTGCTGAAATTTTGCAGGGTAAAGGTACTGTAGAGCAATTAAAACATGCCCATGCTCAGATTTTATCTGGAAAATTTCTAGATTTTGAAAAAAGCCTAGGTCTTAAAGGGATGAATCCTGCACTTGTTGGTCAGCATTTCCTTCCTGGTGTAAGAAGGGCCGAACAAGCACAGATAGCCCAGTTCATCACAGCCAAAAATGATGCTCTTGCAATACATAATGTTGAGAATAGAAGAAAGGAAACATTAGGTGTTCTTTTAGGAAACGGTGGTTTTAATGATGCTAATTCAGGCCAAAGGTTTGTTAATCTTGTTGAAGAGCGTGCTGGTGGTGATACTCTTTACATACCACAAGCTGTTAAAGAAACTTTTGCAGATACATTAGCATCAGTTCAAAGTGGTGAAATACCAATGATCTCTGTATATAAATTAGGCCTTTCTGTCGTAGAAATACCCGGTCAAGGTAAGAAATTATTTAAAGATCATTACCCATTTCAGTATAAAACTTTAATTACAGAAGCACGTACCAGATCGGCAAAAGAAGAAGCTCAGGAGAATATAACTTATAAAACGTTTAATGATTTGATGGTTGAAAACGTTTTAAATTCAAAAGAAGCTTTAAATCGTAACCTTAATCATGAAGAAATAGCTGCCACTAAACAAGCTTATTTAGATAAAGGTTATGATATACCTGCGTGGTTAGAAGCCGAGGGTGTTGCAGAAGTATTAAATGATAATGCTGGTAAGAATCTTCTAGAATCTAAACTACGTAATCGTACACTTACTAGAGCTGAACTATATAGTGGTAAATATTCTGAAACATTAATAACTGAATACAAAGATAAAGTTGTAGATGGTAAAGCTGCAGCAAATAAAGATATTGTTGAAGGTCAAAGAAGTGGTATTAAAGCTGCGATTGCTAAAGTTGGCGGTCAATTAGCTATTAACCCTAGTCATCGTAATTATGAAATAACTGCTTTAACTGGTATAGCTTTAGCAGATTTAGAAAAAAGAGTTGCTACTGCGATGAAGTTTGGTGATTACTCTAATGTTGATAAAGCTTACCAAGCTGAAGGTTATAAACTTTCTAAGGAGATTGAAAATGGCGAAGGTATATACGCTTTAAGAAAACAATCAGATGGTAAAACAATTGATCTTAAAGGTGGATTTGCTTATTTTGATAGTCCTGAAAATTTTTCCATAGAGAGAAAAACAAAGGATATGGTTAAAGCAGTTCGTGATGATGGTAATGTCATTCATCAAGCAGAGTTTTATCCTAAAGAATTAATAGAACAGACTGATAATATAATAAGAGATCAGCAGGTCCCAGTATGGGCAATTCAAATAGCTAAAAATTATAAAAAATTAAATGCTTATGATATTATCAATAGAGGTAGAGATTTACATGGGTTAAAACCTATTGCAGTACCAGGTTATCCTAATGCACATCCGATGTATATAACTAACTTAGAGCATAAATCTTCATTATTTAAAAGCGTACAAGCTATGGCACATACAAATGCTCTATACCAATCTGATGCTAAGCCATTTAGTCATGGGTTAGATTGGATGAAAGATGCTTCTGCAGCATTCGGTGGTGCTGATACAGTAACTGTAGGTAATATCGGTTCTAGTAATATAACAACTGGTACTCAAGCTTTTGGACAAAATGTAGAAGAAATGACTGTTGGTAATGTCCTGCAATTAATGTCAGAAGGTAGGTTAATTAAAGCAGGTGCATACGCTTCAACTAGTAAGCAAATAAATAATCTAATAGACGCACGACAGATTGATGTAAATGATTTGTTTAATGAGGAGACGCAGGATAAATTAGGGATACAAACTCTTTGGAATACTGTTGGTAATTTTCAAACTAACGCTGGTGACTTAATAGAAGGTGTAGGACAAGCAAATGCTTATGCAAGAGGTACTGATGGTATTCTTGATGACCTCGAACGTTTAGGAGGATTACGAGCTATTTTGAAGGATTTAGAACCTTATTTAAAAGATACAGGTATTAACCCTTACTTTCTAAAACCCTCTATAATACATCGTATAAAACAATTGGAGGCATTAACAGTCAATGGATGACGCTTATTGGAACGAGTATGATAAACATACTGAAAAACAAGAAGAAAGAGATAGGATTGAGAATGAGCGTTTAGAGCAACAGAAGATTGAACAAGCTGAAGAAGGTGAAAAACATGCTAATCAATTAACTGATGAAGGCGATCCTAAATCTTCTCATGAAGTAATAGACCCGAAAAAGTTCGGTGTCTTAGAGAACACTCAAGAAGCTATCAACGCTGTAACAGGTGCTGGTGTAGATATATATAACAGTGTAGCATCATTACCTAAATTTCTAGATCCTAATTTTTATAAACAAGATAACCCGGATAACCCTTACAAATTCAATGCACCTTGGTTACTTGAAAACAAACCTATTACACGTACTGTATGGGGTGGATTTGCTAGACAAGGTGTAGAGCTAGGTATAGGGCTTGTAGGGACCGGTAAGGTTATGTGGGGTATAAAAGGCTTACGAACATTAATGACAGCTTCTAAGGCTGTCTCTTATACACAT
>LULT01000329.1_pt1 | contig 10281 bp, 9 predicted proteins | sample 728141 | NCBI WGS metagenome assembly LULT01 (sample SAMN03860282, study PRJNA289734) | marine metagenome | biome: seawater column; feature: ocean; material: water; isolation source: Red Sea water column Station 108 - depth 100m | place: Saudi Arabia: Red Sea | collected 2011-10-15 | depth 100 m | reverse complement strand
CTACATCACCTGCTGCAACAGCCGCTTTAAGAGTCGCTTTTGCTGATTCCAGTTCAGATTTTACACGACTAGAAAACTCATTTACATAACCATCATCTAGTTTTGTAAATTTTGTTTGTAAATCATCTCGTTCTTGTTTAACTTGACTAGCAAAATTAAGAGCTTCTTTTTCTCTACGTTCTGCTTCACGAATTTTATAAGTTAATCTATCAATACGTTTTTTGACACCTTCACTATATTCTTCGCGTTCGTCTTTTTTTTCTTCCTTAACTTCTACTTTAGGTTCTTCCTTTTCTATTTCTGTAAATACAATTTCAAGTTCATCGACAGATGGAAGATTCCCAAGATTATCACCATCCACTTTGTTATCATCAGTTCTGATGTGGGCTTCGCCATCTTTGACATATGTTCTGATGGTTTCACCAGGAGCCCAGTCATTTTCATTTTTTTTAAAAACCGTAATGAATGTAATACCTCTTTGAATTTTTGAAGATAGTTGATATTTGTCAATTAATTGTGGAGGACCAAATCCATTTTCCAAATCTTCATGAATTTGTACATGAGATATGTTTGCAAGACCAGATCCTTTCTGTATTGCGCTAACTACAAAATCTGCCCACTTTGCCATTTGTAGTGATATTCGTCATGTACAATATACGCTTTTTCTAGAAAATTAAAGCAAAAATTACAAATTCATTAAAATATTCTACCTGCATAAATTACACAATGAGCGACATACGTTTTGTGATGATCGGAGTGGGAGTCTTATCTATAGGATTCATAGTTATGGCACTATTTGGAACACAATATCAAGACATTACAATTCAAACAAAAGAATTTTCAGAGTGTTATGATTATACTGATGAAAATTTGCCAGTAAAGATTGACTGCGAAAAACAACTACAAGATAGGAATTTGATGTTTGCAGGAGTTTTTGGTATTTTGATTGCAGGAGGATTAGCATTGTTAAAAGGAATTAGAGGAAAATGGGATAATGAGGTTAAACCTGAAGAAATGGTAGGTCCTGGCGGAGATAAAAAGACCTCAGATGAAGATAAAGACGATTCTTAAAGAAAACTATCTAGAGATTCAGTAGGATTTAATTCACCAGATTCAATCTTTTTTGAAAGTTTGTCGCCCATCTGTTTTGCAGATTTCATTTTTCGCTGACCAATCCAATAATATGCTTCATCGATTGTATCTTTTGCAATTAATACAAGTAAACGTCCTGCAGCTTTTCTACCAGTTCTTCCCTTTCGTTGAATAAATCGTATAGAACTTGGAACATTATCATAAAAAATTACCAGATTTACTTCAGAAATATCAAGTCCTTCTTCACCTACACGTGTTGCAACCAATACTTTCGTATCCCCATCTCGAAATCGTTGGACAGTTTCAATCTGTTTTTGTTGTTTTAATCCAGTATCTCCTGCTTTTCCAATCAGAATTTCAGAATTAATTCCCATTTTCTTTAGTGTGTCATTAATAACATTAACAGAATCCCGATAGCTTGTGAAAATTAAGACTTTATCTTTTACAGATGCAATGACGTCTTGTAGCTTTGGAAGTTTTGAATGTTCAATGCCCTGAGATTTTGCATAGTTTGCTAATTCAACGGCTCTCATAAAATTAGGATCTTTTTCAAAAAGGTCTTTGATTCCAGCGCCTTTTTTTGCTTTGGTTCTATCACAGAACTTTAGAAAGGAGGTAACGCCATGAGCTTCATTTCAGGTGGAAGATCACCCATAATCCATTCGGTGTCAGTTTTTTGGATATAGGGTTGAACATCAGGACTCTCATCAGTTCGTTGTAAGATGTTTTGTATTCCATTTTTTCTAAGAGTTTTGTAACGTTCATCCAATGCAAGTTGTAGACATTTTTGTATGGCTTTCATTTCAGGTGGAAGATCAACCATAATCCATTCGGTATCAGTTTTTTGGATATAGGGTTGAACATCAGGACTCTCATCAGTTCGTTGTAAGATGTTTTGTATTCCCAAAGAAGTGATAATTTCAGTAGCTTTTACCTTCTCACTTGGCAAGGTTGCAGTCATCCCAAGGATTAGGGCCTTATCTTTGAAATGGTGTGCAATTGCAGTATACGCATAATCTCCAACTGCCCTATGAGCTTCATCAAATATCACAAGGCTGAATTGCTCAGTGTCAATCATGTTTCGCTCTAAATCATTACGGGTTATTTCAGGAGTGGCACAAATGACGCTATTTATCCATGATTTTTTTCGTTTGTTGATCAAATCTTCACCTGTAACAATTCCAATATCATCTAAAAGTAGATTTTCTTTAAGAAAATCATAATGCTGGTTTACAAGTACTCGAGTGGGTGCCAAAAATAGGACTCCCCCTTTATTCTGAGAGAGTACATGAGCCATGATTTGCAATGCGATTGTAGTTTTACCAAGACCCGTAGGAAGTACTACCAGAGAGTTTTCATGTTTTGCATCATCAGAAAGATTTGTTTGATAATCACGCAATTCAATAGAGTTTGGTTTAATCAGTTTGTGTTCAAAAAAATCTGATCCCATAAAGTGAGATCAGTTTTACTTGTCATTTAATATTTCCAATTTATTAGATACAACCCAATGGTTTATCAAAAAAGATAGAATTTATGCAATGACATTATAAGATGCCAGATCAAAGAATTTTCATGGTTGAGAATTTTGAGAGGCCAAATTGGGACGAATATTTCATGTTACAAGCAAAGCTTGCATCATTAAGATCTAATTGCATAACAAGAAGCGTAGGTGCAGTAATAGTAAGAGATCATAGACAATTAGCCACAGGATATAATGGAACACCACCAGGGATAAAAAATTGTTTTGAAGGTGGATGTCAAAGATGTAGCGACAGAATGGAAGGGAAGGTAAAATCAGGAGAAGGATTAGGAAGATGTCTTTGTAATCATGCAGAAGCCAATGCCATAATGCATTGCGCAATTTTGGGAATAGAAGCAGGGGTTAAAGGAGCAGTATTGTATTCCACGTTTGTTCCATGTTTAGAGTGTTCAAAAATGGCAATCACACTTGGGATTAAAAAATTTGTGTGTCTAGATGAATATCCTGAGACAGATTATGATTTAATTAAAGAAGCAGGAGTTGAGATTGAAATCTTAAACAAAGATAAAATTGAAAAGTGGGCTAGCAAAATGATTGAGCCTAAAGAATAGACATGGAAGCAGTTGAAAACGTTAAACAAGAAGAAGTAGCTAATATTCCAAATTCACTATTAATTTCTGCAGCATATCTTGGAAAAACCAAGAAAGTTAGCCTCAAATTCTATAATCCAGAATCTGAAAAGATCTACATATGGGAAGATAAAACTGGGCATCAACCATATTGTTTTTCAAAAATGGCTCCAGAGGATTTAGAATTTTTATCAGAACGAGATGACGTTATAGAAATTAAAACTGTCAAAAAAATTGACACATTAAAAGACAAAGAAATTCCAATTTCAAAGATTATTGTGACAGACCCATTGGCAATAGGAGGCACACAAACAACACAAAGTATAAGAAATGTGGTAGAATCGTGGGAATCAGATATCAAATATTATGAAAACTATCTTTACGACAATTCACTAATCATTGGAAAATACTATAAAATTGAAAATGATAAGATAATTCCTCATGACTTTGAGATGTCTGATGAAACAAATCTTGCAATGAAGAGTATGCTTTTTGATAAATTAGCCAATACAGGAATGACAGATACAAAACAATTTCAAGAAGAAGTATCAAACTGGGCAGAACTTCTAAACCAACCTGTGCCAAAAATTCGAAGAATGAGTCTAGACATAGAAGTAGAAACAGATGGAATGAGATTACCAGACGTGAAAATTGCGGACAAAAAAGTAACAGCTATAGGATTTGAAGCAAGTGACGGTATGAGAAGGGTTTTCGTCTTAAAAAGAGATGGAATTGAAGAAGGAGTAAACGACTTGGAAAAAAATATCGAAGTAGTGTTTTATGAAAAAGATCAGGAAAAAAAGCTAATTGAAGATGCATTTGGGTTGGTAAAAAAATATCCAGTATTAATCACATACAACGGAGATGGTTTTGATTTACCATATTTGTATAATCGTGCAAAAAGATTAGGAATTTCAGAAGATGTAAATCCATTATACATGATGAAAGATTCTGCAACATTGACTAAAGGAGTTCATTTAGATTTGTACAGGACGTTTTCAAATAAAGCATTTCAAATTTACGTATTCTCACAAAAATATTCTGATTTCTCTCTCAATAGCGTTTCAAAGGGAGTGTTAGGTGAACAAAAAATGGACTATGGAGTAGAAATTGACAATATGACATACTATCAAATTGCAAAATATTGTCAAAATGATGCATATCTAACATACAAGCTAACTAGTTTTAATGAAGATTTACTCATGAATCTTCTAGTCGTAATTACAAGAATAGCAAGAATGCCAATTGATGATATTTCAAGAATGGGAGTTTCACAATGGATTCGCAGTTTATTGTATTATGAACACAGAAAAAATAATTTTCTCATACCAAGACGAAATGAAATTGAAGAAAAATCAGCTGGAATGGCAAATGATGCAGTGATTAAAGATAAAAAATATCGAGGCGGTTTAGTGATAGAACCAATTGAAGGAGTACATTTTGATGTAACTGTAATGGATTTTGCAAGTCTATATCCAAGCATAATCAAAGTAAATAATTTATCATATGAAACTGTTAGATGTCCACACGAAGAATGTAAAAAGAATGCAATACCAGGAACGTCTCATTGGGGATGTACAAAAAAGAACGGACTAACGTCATTAATTATTGGTTCATTGCGAGATTTGAGAGTCAATTATTACAAAAGTTTATCAAAAAAAGAAAACATTACAGACGAAGAGAGACAGCTGTATACAGTAGTAAGTCAAGCTTTGAAGGTCATACTTAATGCCAGTTACGGAGTTATGGGTGCAGAAATATTCCCATTGTATTTTCTTCCAGCAGCAGAGGCAACTACTGCATTAGGAAGATACATCATTATGGATACAATTGAAAAATGTAAAGGAATAGACTTAGAGGTTCTATATGGAGATACAGATTCACTTTTTGTAAAAAAACCAACTGTGCAACAAATTGACGATGTCATAAAACTAGCAAAAGATGATCACGGAGTAGAATTAGAGATTGATAAGGAATACAGGTATGTGGTATTAAGTAATAGGAAAAAAAATTATTTTGGAGTTACAAAAAAGGGTAAAGTTGACGTAAAAGGTCTAACAGGAAAAAAATCCCATACACCTCCATTTATCAAGACATTATTTTATGAACTACTAGACATTCTTGCAGAAGTTAAAAATGAAGAACAGTTTGAGAATGCAAAAAAGAAGGTTAGCAATAAAATTGCAGATTATGCAAAACAAGTTCAAGAAAAAAGTATTCCATTGAAAGAATTAACATTTAATGTTACACTCAGTAAAGCACCTGCTGAATATGTCAAAACAATCCCACAACACATACGAGCTGCAAAACAACTGGAAACAACTAGAGAGATAAAGAAAGGAGATATCATATCATATGTTAAAATACTCAATAAGCCGGGTGTAAAACCAGTGGAATTGGCAAGGCAAGATGAAATTGACTCTGGAAAATACATGGAGTTTATGGAAAGTACTTTGGAGCAAATTACATCATCAATGGATCTAGATTTTGACACCATTCTTGGTAAACCAAAACAAACAGGACTGGACCAATTTTTCTGGAATTAGATATGCTTGACGAATTTACTTTAGGAATTGTTGCCATAGCAGCAGGAGTTTTAATCCTCATTGGGTGGGTTCCACAAATAATTCAAGGCTATAAAACAAAGAAGCTAGAAGATGTTTCAAAATATTTGGTCATTGCAATATTTTCAGGAGCAGTGTTATGGCTTATTTATGGAATTGAAATTGATGATATTTACATCATAGGTGTTAATGTAGCAGCCATGTTTCTTACAATGACAGTTCTCATAATGAAGCTAAAATATGAGAAAGCATTCGAATCAATTAGGAAATAACATGTTTATCATAAATTGTAAAAATTATGACGAAATTGCCGGAGATAAGATTGTCAAGATGGCAAAAATTGCAGAAAAAATTTCAAAGAAATACAAAGTATCAATTGCCATAGCACCCCCACATAATCTTATTCCATTAATCACAAAATTCAAGATTACAGTTTTGGCACAGCACGTAGACGATAAAAAAGTTGGAAGTACCACCGGATTCATGGTTCCTGAAATTGTAAAAAAGTCAAAAGTTTCAGGTTCAATCATAAATCATAGTGAGCATCGAATTTCTGAAAAAGAGATTATCTCACTAGTCAAACGATTACAAAAGTTAAAGCTCAAAACAGTTCTATGTGTAAAAAATGTCAATGAGGCAAAAAAATATGCAAAATTAAATCCAACATTTATCGCAATAGAACCTCCAGAATTGATTGGCACAGGCAGGGCAATTTCTACAGAAAAACCAGCATTGATTACGAATGCCGTACAAGCCGTCAAGTCTGCAAAAAACTCGACAAAGCTTTTGTGTGGAGCAGGAATTGTTTCAGGTGAAGATGTATCAAAAGCAAGAGAGCTTGGATCAAGAGGAATACTTGTTGCAAGTGGAATTGTCAAAGCAAAAAACTGGGAAAAAATAATCTCAGAGTTTTGTAAGGGTTTAAAAAGCCAGTAAATCGACAAATTTTTCATGGCAAAAAACAAACCAGTTTACGCATTTGAAGAGGCCGACAGCAAAAAGAGAATGTTGCTAGGAGGCAAAGGTGCAGGACTAAGCGAGATGACACGCCTAAAATTGCCAGTTCCACCAGGATTTACAATTACGACAGAAGTTTGTAACAAGTATTATGATAATGGAAGAAAGCTTCCAAAAGATGTCATGCCAGCAGTTATGAAAAATATTACAAAGATGGAAAAAAAGACAGGAAAAAAATGGAATTCAACAAAAAATCCACTTTTAGTTTCTGTACGTTCCGGAGCAGCAATTTCTATGCCAGGAATGATGGATACAATTTTGAATTTAGGATTAAATGAAAAAACAGTAGAAGGTTTTGCAGAACAAACACAGAATCCAAGATTCTCATGGGATTCTTACAGGAGATTCATCCAATTATTTGGAAAAGTTGTATTTGGAGTAAATGATGAAAAATTTGATCATGTTTTAGATTCTGCAAAGGCAAAACAAGGAGTAACTGATGATAGTAAGCTAAATGTGGAATCACTAAAGAAAATTGTTGCAGAATACAAGAAAATTTGTGAAGAACATACAAAGAGAAAATTCCCAGATACACCTAACGAACAATTAGGATTAGCAATTGAAGCGGTATTCAAAAGTTGGATGGGAGAAAGAGCAGTCGTTTATAGAGAGAAAAATGGAATTACTAAAGATATTGCAAATGGAACTGCAGTAAATGTTGTAACAATGGTATTTGGAAATATGGGAGATGACAGTGCAACAGGAGTGGTATTTACAAGAAACGGACATAATGGAAAAAGAGAGATTGAAGGAGAAAATGCATGTGCAAAATTAGAGAAACATTTCAGAGAACCACAAGACATTGAATTTACAATAGAGCAAGGAAAATTCTATTTGTTACAAACAAGAACTGCAAAGATGAGTGCAGGAGCACTTGTAAAAACTTCAGTAGACATGGTAAAAGAGAAATTAATTGATAAAAACAGAGCGTTAACAAGGATTCCAGCACAGCAACTTGAAGCATTATTGCATAGAACAATGGATGAATCAAAAATTAAAGAGCACAAACAATTAGCAAAAGGAATTGCAGCATCGCCTGGAGCCGCAAGCGGAATTGCTATTTTTGATGTAAAAAAAGCAATTGAGTTAGGCGAGTCAGGAAAAAAGGTCATTTTAATTAGAAAAGAAACAAAACCAGAAGATGTTCCAGCATTTTTCTCTTCAGAGGGAATTTTAACCAGTCTTGGAGGAAAATCATCACATGCTGCAATTGTTTCAAGAGGAATGGGTAAGCCATGTATCGTAGGATGTTCAGAATTAAAAATCAATTATGACAATAACACATGTACCGCAAACGGAATTACAGTTAAAGAAAATGAAATGATTTCAATTGATGGAAGTGCTGGTACCGTTTTCATTGGAGAGGTTCCTACAGTTGAACCAAAAGTAACTAAAGACTTTCAAACAATTCTCAGTTGGGCACAAAGTACTAAACAATTAGGAATTCGTGCTAACGCAGATACACCAGATGCAGCAAAACTTGCAAGACAATATGGTGCACAGGGAATTGGATTGTGTAGAACAGAGAGAATGTTTAACGAGACAGATAGGATTGGATTATTTGTTGAAATGATTATGGCACAATCAGAAAATGAAAGAAATCAAGTATTAAAGAAACTACAAGAATTGCAAAAAAGTGACTTTATTGGAATCTTAAAGGCAATGGAAGGATACAAAGTTACAATAAGACTACTAGATCCACCATTGCATGAATTTTTACCAAATCCCGAAGAACTAAAAGAGAAAATGACTAAAGAAAATGATAACAGTGAAAAGACAAAACGAGTATATACAGAATGCAAATTACTGCAGTGTTCGAAGCTGCAGCAGAACTTGCAAAGAAAAAGGTCAATGCAAAGCCACAGATAATGATTCCACAGGTGGGCAGTTTGGCAGAATTAAATTACATCAAATCAATTTATGATGATGTAAAAAAACAGATGCAGCAAAAATACAAGATGAAATTTAAGATAAACTTTGGAACAATGTTAGAAGTTGTTCGTGCATGTTTGACATCTGATGAGTTAGCAGATACTGCAGAATTTTTCAGTTTTGGAACAAACGACTTGACACAGGCAGTATTTAGTTTCAGTAGAGAAGATGCAGAAGGAAAATTCCTTCCAGAATACATGGAAAAAGAACTCTTAGAAACAAGCCCATTCCAATCAATTGATGTTAATGGAGTAGGTCATCTTATGAAAATTGGAATTAAACAAGGAAGAGATATGAAAAAAGACTTGGAAATTGGAATTTGTGGCGAACATGGAGGAGATCCAAATTCAATTAAATTCTGTCATTCTGCAGATGTTTCCTATGTTAGTGCATCCCCACATAGAATTCCTATAGCAATTGTTGCAGCAGCACAAGCATCAATTGAACAAAAAAAATCAAAATCTAAGAAGAGATAATTTTAGAATATCAGATTAGAAATATCCTAGTGGAATTACAATTTCTGTAGGATCATACCTATATTGCACATGAAAATTAGTAGTCGTATGGCAGTAACCTGTTTCAATTGTAAACAAGATATTGAAAATCATGATTCTCATAAATCAAGTAATTGCCTAGGTGCATTATCTAAAAGACTTGAATCAATGGAAAATGTCTTGCAAGTACCAAATGATGACGAGGCATTAGATTACTTCTCTAACACTAAACTTGGAGAAGCAAGTAGAATGGGCTCAAAATAACATCAAAGATAGTAAATTATCTCACATCATCTACTTCGTCAAGTTCATTTCTAGAATTACCATTTTTTGTGATGATTTTTAGACGAGAAATGTCTCTTTTGAAGAATAATTCCAAAGTCCAGTCAAGCCATACACGGAATTTTTTATCAGTACTACGAATCTTAGAAAGATAGAGATTTCTCCACATTAAAAATGCCAAAAAACCTGCGACATTAATTCCAAAAAAAGATGCGATTCCAGTACGTTTTCCTATTATTGCACTTTGACCTTTCCATGTATAATCAAATTTGGACATTAAACGTCCGTTTAACAATTCTTTCAAGTTTTTTGCAGCAATTTTTGCATGAGCCTCTGCAATCTGTGCAGTAGGAGGAAAAGGTTTCATTGTAAGTTTTGGATCAAATGTAGAACAGTCACCTATTGCAAATACTTCCGGAAATTGAGGAACTTGAAGAAATTCATTTACAATAATTCTACCTTTATGGGTTTCAAACAATGATTCTTTGATAAGTTCAATAGGAGTAACACCTGCAGTCCAAATAAGAGTTCGAGACGGAATTGAGTCAAGTGAGACCAATTGAGAATGGCCCTTTTCCTGATAGGAATCACTCAGTAGAACCTTGTTTGAGTTTGACTGACTTTGTAGTAAAACCTCTTTTCCATCAAATGAAGTTACACCTGCATCAAGGATTAATTCAATGCCACGTTCTACAAGTTTTTCTTTTGCAAAGCCTGCAAGTTTTACTGGAAATCCTGTAAGAATTTCCGTGGATGCTTCAATTAATGTCACCTTTACGTCGGTTTCAGTT
>LULT01000180.1_pt1 | contig 10328 bp, 25 predicted proteins | sample 728141 | NCBI WGS metagenome assembly LULT01 (sample SAMN03860282, study PRJNA289734) | marine metagenome | biome: seawater column; feature: ocean; material: water; isolation source: Red Sea water column Station 108 - depth 100m | place: Saudi Arabia: Red Sea | collected 2011-10-15 | depth 100 m | reverse complement strand
TCATTTTGTTTAAGGGCTAATCCTAAAAGGTACACAGGGATGGCAGCGACTATACCACCCAATAAAACAAATCCTATCTCAGTAATAAGATTATCCATCATCTTTTTTCTCCTTTTTCATAAGACGATCATACTCTTCAGCAGAATCAATGTATGCTTTTTTACAATCCTCAACATCCCACTTAGGGTCATCAAATACATTCTCTTCTGGTTCTAAGTTTCCGTGCATTACGTTTTTCTCCTTGGTACTTTAATTGTCCATGACGGCGATACTAAATCTACAATCTCAAATTGCTTTCTATTCTTTTCCCTTCTGGTTAATTCCTCCTCCCATCCAGGTTCAGGTGATATCTCTCCATAATGAGGCAAATTTGGATCATGAAGATCTGAAATCTCATAAACCATATGATCTGTTTGTTCAAAAAGAGAATCAAATGTCATTCGAGTGCGTAATTCACTTGCTGTTTCTTGTACTTGATCCTCATCCAATTCTATCTTAAGGAACTTCATACGATCCTTAACTAATTCATTAAGATTAATACTGATCCAGCAATCATTAGAAATTGTCATCGGTTCATCCATAATTCTAGTAAAGTTATTTCAATGTAAGTTAGAACAAGTGCTACTGTAATGAGTCCTGTCCACCAAATAATATAGTCCATAATGTTTTTACGCAAACTGTCTTAATTTAGTTAAAATATATTTGTATGCCTCTACTATATCACCTTCATCCTTTCTGAACAAGTCCTTATCAAATCTTTCTCTAGTATCTTTTTTCCAGAGTCGCATATTGTCAGGGGATAATTCATCAGCAAGATACAAATCGCCATGAACATCATAACCAAACTCCAACTTAAAATCAACTAGATCAATTGGTTCTGTATTAACTCCCATTAATCTTACACGATCAGGTGTCAATAAAGGATCATTCTTACTATCATCCTTTAAAAAGAACTCAACAATTGGTGGATTAATAAGCATACCTTCATTAAGATTAGTCGTCTTAACAATAGAACCTGCAGCAATGTTCCTAACAATAACTTCTACAGGTACAATAGAAAGTTTCTTACAGATCAATGAATCAAGACCATCCAGTTCCAAGAAATGAGATCGAATACCATGTGATGCTAACTTCTCAAAAAGTAATGCTGATATCAAACAACACGTAGCACCCTTATCTTTTGGATACTCTGCACGTTGTCCATTCCATGCAGTTACTTTGTCATGAAATACAATCTTGACCTTCTCTGCATCACCATCAACATCATAGACGGTCTTTACTTTCCCTTTAAGAATTTCATTCATTACCTTCTCCCCCAAATTACTAAAGAACGTCTTATCCCTTTTGTAACAGCATTTACTCTATGCCGAAACAGTGAAGGAAATACAATCATATCACCTTGATTTTCTTCTACCTTAAATGGATTCCCATTATCAATATTCTCAAACTCTAATTCACCACCTTCATAGTCATTAGAATCTGACAAAAATAAAGAAGCAGAAACATCTCTATCCATTAATGGATCATCTATACAATCCCAGTGATAATTATAATACATCCCTTCTGTATATTCAGCATACTGTGGAGATTCAATGTGACTGATAGGAAATAAAAGATGTTCAGCACTTGCTTCAAGATAGGATCTTACCACAGTACCAAGAATCTTATCAACCTCAGGATCATCACCTCTATCAAAAAAAGTATTTAATGAGTTCCTATGATCACTCACTTCAAATAATCTCTCTCCAGATTCAATCACAGATTCCTTACATTTAGAGGAACCATAATCACATAATACCTTACACTCTTCTGGAGTTAAGATACTACGACCAAATACAGTGCGAGGTAACATTATGCTCTACCATCACCTGCTTGATTCTGTAAAGGACTACCTGGACCAAATCCTTCCTTCCATCGATTCTTTTCATAGTCAAAATTAGGATGTGGTTCTGCAGAAACTACAGGATTTTTAGTTCTGTTTATAAGGGTAATGAATTTATCTCCAGCAAATGTTCCAGCAACATTGACAGAGATTTCATCTCCGTCATTCCAGATTTCATCACCATTTTTCTTACGCATGTCTAGTGCTTTCTCTAGATCATCAATAATTTGTTGTGTAATTTTCATCGTTATCCTTGCCAAATCATATCAGGCATTGCTGCTGGTTGTTGTCTTCCTACAGTAAACATAAGAATAATATAACCAACAAACCAAATAATATTAAAAATCCATGCTTGTCTATAAAGATACTTTCGTACACCCATAGAAAGCATTACCTTCCTTACATCTTCGGGATTATCTTCACTACCTCTTGCTCTAAAGATCTGTTCTATTACCACTGCAACAAGTGTTCCTATCACTAATGGATTGAATACAAAATTTGCGAATGACATTATTGATATTAAAAATATCATTGTACCTGTTCCGTATTGTTAGAGTTTACTCCAAAGTATATACCAATAACAGGAAGAGCAAAAATAAAAACTCTTGCAAATCCTGTCACTGCTAAAATGATAAGTATTGTTTTTGATTGTTTAAACATACACCTATGTAGGTTTATGGTCCTTCATGCCATCATGATTGCCATCATTTGGTAACTTACCAGATGCCAAATACTCTACACACTGAAGAGAGCCTTCTACTCTAGACAACTGCAATTCTACTCTTCTCTCTTCTTCTAATAAACTTGGAATCTCTACCTCTCGAAGCTCTCTTAACCGTTCCTGAAGTTCAGGAATTCTTTTCTGAAAACGCTTTACTAATTGTTCATAACTTTCAGTTGGTTTCATAACTTCCTGCGTGTTTGCTTAAATATTTTATCATATTTTCCAAAGTGTGCAAGTCACCCCCGACTTGACTCAATAACGAATAACATCTCTTACATACAAGACCTCTAGGATCGTTTGTTTTAGGGTCACGGTCTACTTTAAAGGAATTATATTTTCTACCCTCTTGTAGGGTCTCACAGACGGCACAGCGATTGTTCTGCTTGGCAATCATCATACTATAGTCAGTAAACTTCACACGTATCTTTCGATTCGTAACAACTCTTTTTACCGTACACTCTTTACACTCATAAGAATAAGAAGATGGTAACTTATCATTCTTTCTGGTTCGATAGTATCCATCAATAAGATTCTTCTCTTCCCCACATGATCTACACTTCCTCTCTAAAAGTAAAAGGTGTCCCAATTCCAATTGATCATCTAGATTCATAGACAATTCGTCCAGTTCTTGTTATACTATTTAATAAATATTTACAAATAACTTAACAGAAAAATGGGATGCTGTTCTTGGCGAAAATCTAAAATGTCTCACGAGGATCATCAAGCGTGGAGACTCAAGATGCTTAATCTATGGAAGGACCGTATGGAAGAAAGATTAGCGGGAATAAATGCTTCTATAGAAAAACTAGAGGAACATATTGCTAGAGATAAAAAAGACACCCCCGAAGAGGTGCCTGAAGAAAATATTTAGTTTTTAGGTGTCATCTTATACGCACCGAATGCGGCACCGCCTATACAGGCAACTATAAGTATTAGTTCCATAACTAACCTATTGCAGGAGCAACAAGTGCTACCTCTGTGGTCTCAGCAGATGCTAAGTCCAGAGGGAAGTTGTGAGCATTTCTTTCATGCATAACTTCCATTCCAAGGTTTGCTCGGTTTAGAACATCTGCCCACGTCGGAACAACCTTACCATTAGCATCTAGGATACTCTGGTTGAAGTTAAATCCATTGAGGTTGAATGCCATTGTACTGACACCCATAGAAGTAAACCAAACACACACAACAGGGAAAACAGCAAGGAAGAAGTGAAGCGACCTGGAGTTATTAAACGAGGCATATTGGAAGATAAGCCTGCCGAAATAACCATGAGCAGCAACAATATTGTAGGTTTCTTCTTCTTGTCCGAATTTGTATCCATAGTTCTGTGACTCGTTGTCTGTAGTCTCACGGATCAACGACGACGTAACCAAGGAACCATGCATAGCAGAGAAGAGAGAACCACCAAACATCCCCGCAACTCCCAACATATGGAAAGGATGCATAAGGATATTATGTTCCGCCTGGAAGACAAACATAAAGTTGAACGTTCCCGATATCCCCAGAGGCATACCGTCAGAGAAACTTCCTTGTCCGAAAGGATAAATGAGGAAGATTGCAAAGGCAGCTGAGACGGGCGCAGAGTAAGCGACACAGATCCAAGGTCTCATTCCTAAACGATAAGATAATTCCCACTGGCGACCCATGTAAGCACAGATACCAATAAGGAAATGCATGATGACCAACTGATATGGACCACCATTGTATAGCCATTCGTCAATGGTTGCAGCTTCCCATATTGGATAGAAGTGCATACCAATTGCGTTAGATGATGGGACCACAGCACCAGAGATGATGTTGTTACCATACAGAAGTGAACCGGCTACGGGTTCACGAATCCCGTCAATATCGACAGGAGGAGCAGCAATAAATGCGATAATGAAACAAGTAGCAGCAGTGAGTAGGCAAGGAATCATTAGAACTCCGAACCAACCAACATATAAACGGTTGTTAGTTGATGTAACCCATTCACAGAACTCGTTCCAGTTAGCTAGAGGGCTGCGGTCTCTTGTAGAGATCGTAGTCATTTGTTAATAGAGCGGTTTGAACTTGTAAGATTAAGACTTATCCCCGTGGTCTTGGTTTGGGGTAGTAAGATCGGTTCCTATCGCCGCTAACCCTGAACCGACAAGGGGGTTACCGCAGTCAGGAAGACCTGACGAAGTATTTATTATATACTTTTGTTAAGGGCCAGTCAAGGTGTGGTGTGACACTAAAGTGAATGGGTATATATGTATTAGGTGTAAATTCTATAAATATACTTACGATAAGATATGTTTCTAAATGAAAAAAGGGTTATTAACTCTTGCTATGCTTTTGATGACGGCACCGCTATCTGCACGGGCCGATATTATTCACCGTATGACCTCCTCAACTCAACTGAGTGTGAATGGAGCTTATACAGATGCTAGTCGAATTGGCTCAACCTATTCAGTATCGGGATCCAATATCAAAGTAGATACTTCTAACAGTGGACACTTTGGTGCTCTTACTGCTGGTAGTGCTACTGCTGCACCAACTCTAGACGTTGGTACTTACGACGTAAATACAGCCGGCTCGGCCTTCACATTTTCCGAAAGCTTTACTCAAGGCGACGCAATAGCCGCAATGGGTGCAGGTGTTGATGTAACTGCTGGTGTTGTAGCTGATATGCCAGCATATGGTAATACATTAACGATGCATGGCGGCGTTGCCGGCTCCTTGGCTGGAACGATTACCAGTGCGGGAGTCACGACTCTAACTGCTGGCGGTGCAGGCACTTCAGCCGTTGGCCAATTTGTGACGGAAATCTCAATTGACTAAAAATGAAACGGATACATGCGATTGTTGTGGGTGCGATCATTGCACTCACACCGCAGACTGTGGGTGCTGTGCCAGTTGTGCCAAACTTCACACAGGGCTCGATGACGAGCAATACCACTACCACTAGCACGGTAACGGAGACCATCAATTCGATGGACTATAACACGGGCTGGCAATATGTGGTAACAGGCACGAACGTAGAAGCCAGTGGACACCTAACCCCAACTGGGTCAGGGTCTACAAACGCTACGAATGTAACATTAGATGGAGTGACTTCGCAATGGACAGGATTGAATCTAAACGACAGGCCCAATTTCGACATCAAAACCCCAGGAGCAGCCTTTCAGTTCACAGAATCATATCAAGGGCCGGGCCTCTCGAACCACACAATAATTCAAAGAACGACAACTATAAATTCCGTAACAGACACAACAAGCACGTTTACGCAATAGGTACATTAGTACTATCGTTACTTAGTCCGACGGCATCATTAGCAGCAGACGTAGGTGGAGTTAGTGCAACTGCTAACCCAATAGCTAATTCCTCTGGCTCGGTAACCAATCAAGCAATTCAGGTGCTCCAAGGTCCGTACATAACTAATACCTATGGTGGTGGCATTCAGTGCCAAGGACCTACCATGAACATAACTCCCTATGTTACAGGAAGCGCTTCATTTCAGAAACCCTGGGAAGAATACTATGACGATCCCGTCTATGACGTTCATGATGCTGACGATGATGGCCAAATAGATAACCCAGGCAATATACTCTACTACGTACCAACAAGAACAGGACAAAAAGATACCTATAATGTTTCACTAGGACTCTCTGCTACTTGGTCCCGACCTTTAGATAAAAACTTACAAAACTTATGTAAAACTGCTGCTGCAACTCAAATAGGATTGCAGAAACAGTTGACTGCTAATAAAAGATTAGACTTTGAGATAGCCAGACTTAAGAACTGTGGTGAATTAATGAAGGCTGGAATTATGTTCCACCCCCAAAGTCCATATGCAAAAGTATGTGCTGACGTTGTATTAACAAATCCACCTGGAGTTGTTGCACAACATTCACATGCATTAGATGGAGTATACCAATACGAACCACCTACTAATTCCCAGACTTCATCCTCTTCAACTGTCGAATCGCCCTCGTCCGATCTCTCTGATCTTCCATCCTCTGACGAACAGATCGAAGATCAGACTGATCCTTCTTCCCGAAAAGTTTTTGGACTCTTCCGATGGCCTGTTTTATGGCGGGACGAAAAACCCGAAGAAGAAGATCAGCCAGCGGCTTTGCTAGGAGGGCCGATCCAGTGGCCACCGTCGCAATCACAGCAGTCGTCGAAGCAACCTGCGGAGTAGGTAAATATTGTTCTACAGCAGTAATATCTTCATAAAGAACTACACATATTTGTTTACCAGGATTAAGAGGATCTTTCTGTAACTCATGTCCTGATACTTTCTCTGTCTGATTCTGTGCTACATCTCCTATCCTTGGAGCATTAGGACCAGGACATTCTGGATCTTCTTGTTTTGGTATAGTATCTGCGTCTGGTGCAGTTCCTTCTGGTGCCTCTGGTGGCGGTGGAACTACAGGTGGTTTCTGTTCATATGTCATCACCAACTGTTCTGGTTCATAATTCATAGCATCATAAGATGGATATGAACCATCGGGGCAAAGTGTCATTGCCTCACCAGGATCATTCTCTAATAAACTTTTATCAACAGGTCTTCCACTTTTATGATACTGGTTATCCTTATGCATCTCCACACAACCAGGAATATCCACAATTGGAAATCCCATATGGTTAGTTATAGGATAAACATTAGGAACATATGGTTGAGTGATCTGCCAAGAAGGTATATAAGGAATACCCTGACTATGAACTTGAACTCTAGGTATGTTAGGGATTGGTTGACCCATTCGTTTTCTTCATATATTTCGGTAGAACAAGTCCCGTAGTGTCAGGGAACCTAAGTTTTATCTCTTCATTAACTTGATCTTCAATATATCTTTCTATTCTATCTTCTTCTGCTTTCTGTCTTGCACCAGACCCCATCCAATCCAAAAGAGAAAACCCACCATTCACAATAGTATATGCAAATGCTACTACTGCGAGATAGTGGGGAATCTTACCACCAAAAAACTTCTGAATGGCACTCTTCTCATTAGGGTCCTTTAATTTTTTATTCAGTTTCATTAAAACGAAGGAAGACCAGGTGTTGCAGAGGCTTGTGGATTAGGATTTGGAGAAAGATCGTTAGCACCCATAGGAAGAGAACTACCTCCTACATCAGGAACACCAAGACCAGCACCTCCAACAGCACCACCTATTCCGCCACCGAGTACACTCTCTAATGCACCATCAGTAACACTCTTGATTATGGCGTCCTTATTAACAAACACGTAACCAACAGTGCCAACAACGGCAAGAGATACAGCAGCAGACGATAGGGCCAAAACATTGATTATTTTTTGCATAATTGATAACCTAATTCGATGTACAGTCATATTATAGAATAATAGCACCTATTATAAACCCTTTGGCAAATGAGATGCAAAGCATTTGATAATCAGTCAAGTTAAACTTATCCTGAAATTTACGAGCAAGATTTCTATCCCACTCTACAACCTTATCGAAATACTTTTTCATTTTTTACAACACCTCACTCTCTTAGCAAGATAAGCAACAACAACTACTGCTGCAACAATACCAACACCTTGACCCCAACCTATTCCACTGGTTTCTGGTTCAGCTATTGGCAATTCCACTGGAATTTCAATTGTTTTTGTTACTTCTGGTAACGCTTGTTCTAATACTTTGTCCATGTTTTTTTCTCCTATAAGATTTCTGGTAATGGATCACCAACAGAAGGTGGTTCCACTAAAGTACCATGAGCACGACGGATTTCTCTCAGCTCTTCAAAATCCTTCTGTTTAGTACCTCCGTCATATGTCCAAGCATATCCTTCAGTAATCATTTGTTCGTTAAGCGACAAATCCCCATCCCCGATATAAAGCCACCCCAATAGACGACCATATTTGCCGACGCCACCATGAAGTTCAGTCCTAATAATAAGCTCGTCGTCACCAGCAATGGTACTATCCAATTTCTCTTTGAGCCAGTTGGTTGCGTCAATGCCGAGTTCTTTTTCTTCGAGGTCACGAGTACGTTTCTCAGGGGTGTCTACACCAGCCACTCTAACACGTTCTTTCTTATATAGATCGAAACCTAAATCAATTGTAACATCAATCGTATCCCCATCTAATACTCTGTTGATCTCCGTTACTCTGAAATTGTAGCAGCTCTTCCTGCTCGGTGGAACCATCGCTCCCATATTCGATCTCCAATTTAGCTAGTGCATTATTTATGGATTCATCTACTGGAGTACGATTTCGTTCTGATTCCCACTCTCTCATTTCTTGTATGAATGAACCAGCCTTCTTAATAATTTCATTTCTTGTAGCCAAATAATCATAATCATATTCTCTAGCCTCTGCTCTTGGTGCAAATGATCCTGCACCTATAAAAGCAATTGCTATAGTTCCAGTTCTTTTTGTTTTTCTATTAAAGCATCAACTTTGGTATGAAGCACAGCAATATGTGCATCAACTGTTAAATCCTTTAGTGTCTTGTCACTCATGATGTTTTCAATCGTAATGTTTTTTACCGTCTCTTATACGTCCTGTTCCTTTCTTATCATAAAACTTAACGCCTTTCTTCTTTGTATCGCTACGTAATTTATCTTTTGCTACGTTACCAACCTCTCTAAACTTTTTATATGAAGGACTATCTACAGAATGTCCTGTCACATCAGAACGATGCTGCATACGATCCTTCTTAAACTGAGTTTGAGCTTCTTTTTTGGCATCCTTAGCCTTGTCTTTTGGATTATCCCATGCATCTCCATACTTCTCACGAAGCCAAGGTTCATACTTGTTTGCATAGAAGACATCAGGTAGTAACCTAACCATTGGAATACCAGTGTTATCTTACATTAATATGTAGTATATCACACTACTAAGTCTTAGGTCAACCACCTTGTGACAGTTAGTTCAATGGAATTATCATCCATTTCCCACTCCTCTTCAACTTCAAATCCCTCATCCTTTACTGCTGCATAAAGAAGCATTCTAGAATACTGTTGGTTAACCTTATCCATAAACCTAGAAGGAGGAACATTCAAACTCCAGGTTTGTTCATCAGAATATAAATCATAACTCTCTGTTTCTTCATTCCAACAGAAACCAATGTCAGGTGCTACTGCAATACATGCATTCATAATAGGATGTTCTTCAGCATGATCTGGATTATCAATTACTAGATCCTGTTTCTCATTAACATTATACTGAAGAAGATTTAATGCTTCCAGTAGAATAGGTTTTTCTTTTAACTTAGTTTTGATTGTTGTGAAGTGAGACATTTTCCTCAGTAGTTTGTTTTTGTTCGTAATACTCTGATTTATGTTCAACTCGTTCTACAACTCCTAACCTCTCCTCAATTCTCTTAGTAAGATTCTCACATTCATTTCCAACAACACCCATAACTTCTTCAGTTACAGTACCATCCTGTCTAATAGTAAATTTAATCTTTTGATTTTTCATCTAACTCATGCGAAATACTTTTTTGCAATAAATCTTCTACCATTTCCTTTTGTTTCAAACAAAGTTTTATCCAGGCTTTGAAATCAGTTTTAAGTTCTTCCATGTCCTCATAGTCGTCAATCTCCCTTGACATCTGTTCGAACATGAAAGCTTTTTCAGGACTTTTTATAGAAAATTTATCAGAAATCATTAGTACCCTTCGGGGTTCATATTATATATCATATATCTCACCAATAACCCAAGACTCAAACCCATGACCATGTATTCTAAGTTGAACATCTGTTGCAACTTCTTCAGGAACAACTAAACAATA
>LULT01000261.1_pt1 | contig 10363 bp, 9 predicted proteins | sample 728141 | NCBI WGS metagenome assembly LULT01 (sample SAMN03860282, study PRJNA289734) | marine metagenome | biome: seawater column; feature: ocean; material: water; isolation source: Red Sea water column Station 108 - depth 100m | place: Saudi Arabia: Red Sea | collected 2011-10-15 | depth 100 m | reverse complement strand
CGGCGAGTGCGCCAGCGCCTGCCCCAAGGAGATCCCGCTCGACGTGATCTCCCAGCTCAACAAGGACCTGCGCGACGCCCTGCGCATGGGTCTCTGAGCCTCAGCTCCACCGGAGAGCCGGGTCGTCCCTTCGTTCGGGGCGGCCCGGCTCTCTGCATCTGGTACATCGGCCCTACGGAGTCGGCTGGTCGCACGTGCACGCCGCATCTGGAGGTCGTCGTCCGCACCAGGTGCCGACCAGGCCCTCCAGTTGGCCCTGTCGGGTCACAGCACCGATGTAGCGCATCCGTAGCCAGACGGACCGAACCGCTGCCGAGACCCTGGTCCGACGTTGAACGGCGGCCTTTCTGACCAGCACAGCGGTGATCACCAGGTTCACGATGATCAGCCCCGTGTGCGCGATCCAGTACCCCTGAGGCCGGTCCTCGCCGGCGGCGTGGGCCTCGGCGAGGTTGCGGGCGAACATCGTCCAGGTCAGCAGGTTCCAGCCGGCGATGCCGGCGAGCAGCCAGGCGAGGGGGCGGTTGGCGCGCATCAGTCGTCGTCCTTGCGTCGTCGGGCGGCCAGGAGGACGCCGGCTCCGGCGGCGACTCCGGCCAGGAAGGGTTTGGCGAACGAGCGTCCACCAGCGGAGGCGTCGGTCAGCGATGTGTCCTCACCCGACGGCAGCGGCGGCCCCTGCACCGGCTCCGCGGGCTCGGCCAGCGCGGCCGCCTCCCGGGCGGCCCGGGCCTCCGGCGCCGTGTAGGACCACGCCGCGGCGTACAGGACGAGGCGCGAGAAGTAGTTGATCCACACCAGCATCACCAGGGCGATCCCGAAGGCCTGGAACGCCGGCTGGCCCTGGGTCTGGGCGATGATCAGCCCCGCCAGCCGCTTGAGCAGCTCGAAGAGGACCGCGCCGAGGATCGCGCCGGACCACAGCGAGCGGTTCGGCACCTCCGCCCGGCCCAGCAGCTTGAAGATCGTGAAGAACAGCAGCGCGTTGGCCGCCAGGCCCAGCACGACGGTGATCAGCTTGACCAGCCAGGAGAGCTCCTGGTCGAGCCCGACGAAGTCGAGCAGGTCCGCCGAGAAGCCGGAGACCAGCCCGCTCACGCCGACCGCCACCAGCAGCGTCAGGCCGATCGAGGCGAGCACCACCAGGTCGCGCAGCTTGCCGGCCACGAAGCCCAGCAGCTCGTCCTCCGGCAGCTCGAAGACCGTCACCAGCGCCTGCCGCAGCGCCGAGATCCAGCCGAGCCCGGAGTAGAGGACACCGGCCAGACCGATGACACCGGCCAGGCCGGTGAAGGTGCGGAAGTCGGAGAGCTGCAGCTGCCCCTCGCCCTGGCCGATCATCCCGGGGAACAGCGACTCGATGGCGCTGCGCAGCGCGTCGTTGGCTCCGTCGACGACCGTCGAGACGACACCGACGGTGAAGAAGGCCAGCGCCAGGATCGGGAAGAACGACAGGAACGCGAAGTAGGTGATCGCGCCGGCCTGCTGCCCGGCCTTCACCGACCCGAAGTGCTCCTGCATCCGCACCACGTGGTCGATCCAGCCGTAGCGCTCGCGCAGCGCGCCGATCCGCTCCTTGATCGAGGCCATCTCAGCGCTCCCCCTCCGAGGCCCCCTCCAGGGCGTAGTCGCGGTAGGGCCGCCAGCCGGCGACCTCGTCGTGCACGTAGAGGTGGAAGGCGTCCACGTCGAAGGCGCAGTCGAAGTCCCGCAGCTCCTCCTGGGCCTGGTCCAGGCAGTGGTCGGGGACGTCGTGGGCCACCGTCACGTGCGGGTGGTACGGGAAGTCCAGGTCCACGTCCAGCGGCCCCCGGCGTACGGCGTCGGCCAGCCGTGCGCAGTGCTCGGCCCCCTCCCGCAGCGTCACGAACACCACCGGCGAGACCGGCCGGAAGGTGTCGGTGCCGCGCAGGTGGACCCGGAAGGTTCCCTGCTCCTCGGCCACGCCCGCCAGGTGCTCCTCGACCTTCGCCAGGTCGTCCTCGCCCAGCTCGGTCGGCGGGACCAGCGTCACGTGGGTCGGGATCAGCGCGGCCGAGGGGTCCCCGAGTGACTCCCGGTAGGCCTGGAGCTGCTCGCCCCAGGGGTCCGGGATCGCGACGGCGACTCCGATCGTGGGCACGCCCCCGACCCTAGCCCGCGCTCCGGGCGACGAATCCCACCCTCTGGTACACGTCGCGCAGGGTCGCCTCCGCGACCGCGCGCGCCTGCTCGGCACCCTGGTGCAGCACCTGGGAGAGATGTGTCTGGTCGTCGAGCAGCTCCAGGGTCCGCTCCCGGAACGGCGTCACGAAGTTGACCACGACCTCGGCGAGGTCCTTCTTCAGGTCGCCGTAGCCCTGGCCGGCGTACTCCTCGACCAGGTCGCTCACCGAGCGCGCGGTGAGCGCGCTGTAGATCGTCAGCAGGTTGGAGACGCCTGGCTTGGCCTCGGGGTCGAAGCGGATCTCGTTGTCGGAGTCGGTGACCGCCGAGCGGATCTTCTTCGCGCTGCGCGACGGCTCGTCGAGCATCTCGATGATGCCGGCCGGCGAGGACGCCGACTTCGACATCTTCGAGGTCGGGTCCTGTAGGTCGGCGATCTTCGCGGTGGCCTTGAGGATGTAGGGCTCGGGCAGCCGGAAGGTCTTCTTGTAGCGGTGGTTGAACCGCTGCGCGAGGTCGCGGGTCAGCTCGAGGTGCTGGCGCTGGTCCTCACCGACCGGCACGTAGTGCGGGCGGTAGAGCAGGATGTCGGCGGCCTGCAGGATCGGGTAGGTGAACAGGCCGACGCTCGCGGCCCCCTCCCCCTGCTTGGCCGACTTGTCCTTGAACTGCGTCATCCGTCGGGCCTCGCCGAAGCCGGTCAGGCACTGCAGCACCCACGACAGCTGCGCGTGCTCGGGCACCTGGCTCTGCACGAAGATCGCGCTGCGCGTCGGGTCGATGCCCATCGCCAGCAGCTGCGCCGCGGCCCGCAGCGTCCGCTCGCGCAGGACCTTGGGGTCCTGCTCGACGGTGATCGCGTGCTGGTCGGCGATGAAGAAGAAGGGCTGGTGGTCCCGCTGCAGGTCCACCCACTGGCGCAGAGCGCCGAGGTAGTTCCCGAAGTGGAACGAGTCGGCGGTCGGCTGGATGCCGGACAGGACACGGGGACGGGCTCCGCCGGTGGGTGCGCTGGGCACGGCCACCTCGGGCTCGGTCGTCGCTGACATGCGCGTCATTCTCCCTGACGCGCGCTCCGCTCCGCTCGCCGGGCCAGCGCCAGGACGACCAGGCCCGCCAGCGCCAGGCCGACACCGACCAGCAGCGGCGCCCGCAGGCCCCATCCGGCGGCGATCACGGCACCGCCGAGGAAGGCGCCCAGGCTGTTGCCGATGTTGAGGCTGGCGTGGCTCAACGCCGCGCCCAGGGTCTGCGCGTGCTCGGCGGCGTCGATCAGCCGTACCTGGAAACCGAGCGCCAGCACGGAGCCGACGACGGTCACCATGAAGCCCGCGACCAGCGCCCACCAGCCGTACGGCGCCAGCACCCAGTACGCGAGCAGTGCCGCGGCCAGGCCGACCGAGCCGATCTGCAGGCTGTGCTGCACCGACCAGTCGACCATCCGGCCCGCGACCATGTTGCCCACGACCATGCCCGGCCCGATGACGGTGGACTCGGCGAGCCCGCCGACGTCGGTCGTGATCGGGGCGATGTAGGAGACCAGCGCGAAGAGGCCGCCGAAGCCGATGCCCGAGGCGCCGACGGCGTACCAGAGCTGGGGGTGGCGCAGGGCGGTGAGCTCGCGCCGGGTCGAGGCCGTGCGGTCGCCGGGCGTGCTCGGCACGAACGCCAGGATCAGCACGACCGTCACCGCGCTGATGACACCGACGGCCACGAAGGCCGCGCGCCAGCCGAGCTGCTGACCCAGCAGCGTCGCCGCGGGGACGCCGAGGACGTTGGCGACGGGGATGCCCATCATCACCAGCGCCAGGGCCCTCCCCCGGCGCTCCGGGGCGACCATGCCGGCCGCGGTGAGCGCCGCCACACCGAAGTAGGCACCGTGCGGCAGCCCGTCGAGGAACCGGACGAACGCCAGCAGGCCGTAGTGCGACATCGCTGCGCTCAGCAGGTTGAGCAGGCCGAAGCTGGCGATCAGCCCGACCAGCAGCCCGCGGCGCGGCAGCTTGGCGCCCAGCGCGGCCAGCAGCGGCGCACCGACGACGACCCCCAGCGCGTACGCCGAGATCAGGTGCCCGGCCTGCGGGATGCTCACGCCCACGCCGTCGGCGATCTGGGGCAGCAGCCCCATCGTGACGAACTCGGTGGTGCCGATCGCGAACCCGCCCGTGGCCAACGCGGTCACGGCGACGGCGAACCGCAGTCGCGAGACCGGGTGCACGGCGGTGCCGACGGCGATCGGCGCATCGGGCTCGGCGAGGCTGGTCATCGTGCTCCTGGGGGGCAGAGGAGGGGCGGTGCGGAGGAGGCTGGGTTTACCGGTCAAGCATGGCGTTCCTCAGCGGCAACGACAAAGCCCCGGGAGTTGTTCCCGGGGCTATGCCGTGGTGGAGCCGTGTGCTCGTCGTGCGAGCGGTGCGTCAGAAGGCGGCGAGCGCCTCGTTCAGCGTGGCCGAGGGACGCATGACCTCGTCGGCCTTCTCGTCGACCGGGCGGTAGTAGCCGCCCACGTCGGCCGGGCTGCCCTGGACGCCGTTGAGCTCGGAGACGATGGTCTCCTCGGCGGCGGTCAGCTTCTCCGCGAGCGGCTTGAAGACCTCGGCCAGCTCGGGGTTCGCCGTCTGCTTCGCGAGCTCCTGGGCCCAGTACATCGCGAGGTAGAAGTGCGAGCCGCGGTTGTCGATGCCGCCGATCTTGCGCGTCGGCGACTTGTCGTTCTCCAGGAACGTCGCGGTCGCAGCGTCGAGGGTGTCGGCCAGCACCTGGGCGCCGGCGTTGTCGGCGTACCCGGCGAGGTGCTCGAAGGAGGCCGCCAGCGCGAAGAACTCACCCAGGGAGTCCCAGCGCAGGTAGTTCTCCTCCAGCAGCTGCTGGACGTGCTTGGGGGCCGAGCCGCCCGCGCCGGTCTCGAAGAGGCCGCCGCCGTTCATCAGCGGGACGATCGAGAGCATCTTCGCCGACGTGCCGACCTCGAGGATCGGGAACAGGTCGGTGTTGTAGTCGCGCAGCACGTTGCCGGTCACCGAGATGGTGTCCTCGCCCCGGCGGATGCGCTCGACGGAGTACGTCGTGGCCTCGGCCGGCGCCATGATCTCGATGGTCAGCCCGTCGGTGTCGTGCTCGGGCAGGTAGGCCTTGACCTTCTCGATGAGGTTGGCGTCGTGCGCGCGGGTCTCGTCGAGCCAGAACACGGCCGGCGTCTGCGAGGCGCGGGCGCGGGTGACGGCCAGCTTCACCCAGTCGCGGATCGGCTCGTCCTTGGTCTGGCAGGCGCGCCAGATGTCACCGGGCTCCACGTCGTGGGAGGTGAGGACCTCACCGGCGCTGTTGCGGATCTCCACGGTCCCGGCGGCCGGGATCTCGAAGGTCTTGTCGTGCGAGCCGTACTCCTCGGCCTTGCGGGCCATCAGGCCGACGTTGGGCACCGAGCCCATCGTGGCCGGGTCGTAGGCGCCGTTGGCCTTGCAGTCCTCGATGACCGCGGCGTAGACGCCGGCGTAGGAGGAGTCGGGGATGACCGCCAGACAGTCGTCCTCGTTGCCGTCGGGACCCCACATGTGGCCGCCGATGCGGATCATCGCCGGCATCGAGGCGTCGATGATCACGTCGGAGGGGACGTGCAGGTTGGTGATGCCCTTGCGGTCGTCGACCATCGCCATCCGCGGGCCGTCGGCCAGGCCCTGCTTGACGGCGGCCTCGATGGCCTCGCCCTCGGGGAGGTCCTTGACCGCGGAGAGCAGACCGCCGAGGCCGTCGTTGGGCGAGACGCCCGCGGCGGCGAGCTGCTCGCCGTACTGCTCGAAGAGGGTCGGGAAGAACGCCTGCACCGCGTGGCCGAAGATGATCGGGTCGGAGACCTTCATCATCGTGGCCTTCATGTGCAGCGAGAAGAGCACGTCGTCGGCCTTGGCGCGGGCGATCTGCTCGGTGAGGAAGCGGCGCAGCGCGGCGACGTTCATGAACGTCGAGTCCACGACCTCGCCGGCCTCGACGGCCAGGCCGTCCTTGAGGACGGTCTCGGTGCCGTCAGCGCCCTTGAGCACGATCGAGAGGGTGTCGGCGGCCGGCATGACGACCGACTGCTCGTTGGAGCGGAAGTCGTCCTTGCCCATGGTCGCGACCGCGGTCTTGGAGTCCTTGCTCCAGGCACCCATGCGGTGGGGGTACTTCTTGGCGTAGCCCTTGACCGCGGCCGGGGCGCGACGGTCGGAGTTGCCCTCGCGCAGGACCGGGTTCACGGCGGAGCCCTTGACCTTGTCGTACTTGGCGCGGATCTCCTCCTGCTCCGGGGTGGAGGGGGACTCGGGGTAGTCGGGCAGCTCGAAGCCCTTTTCCTGCAGCTCCTTGATCGCGGCCTTCAGCTGCGGCACGGAGGCGGAGATGTTGGGCAGCTTGATGATGTTCGCCTCGGGCTTGGTCGCGAGCTCACCGAGCTCGGCCAGCGCGTCGTCGGCGAGGTCGAAGGCGGCCAGGATGCGGCCGGAGAGGGAGATGTCGCGGGTCTCGACCTCGACACCGGCCTTGGCGGCGTACACCGGGAGCATCGGGAAGCCGACGACGTTCTCCTCGGTGCGGCCGGGGCCAGGCCACTGGGTGTGCTTGTGGTAGACGAGCAGCAGCATGTGGGCCGCGATCAGCGCCAGCAGCAGGCCCGGGATCAGCAGCACGTGGATCATGTAGAGCCGCGGGATGATCTGGTCGCCGGGGAACTCGCCGCCGAAGAGGAAGAAGCTGACGTAGGTGCCCACAACTGGGATCGACTTCATGAAGCCGTCCGCGGCGCGGATGCCGGTGCCCGACAGCAGGTCGTCGGGCAGCGAGTAGCCCGTGAAACCCTCGAGCGTGCCCAGCAGCAGCAACAGGCAGCCGATGACCCAGTTGAGCTCCCGGGGCTTGCGGTAGGCGCCGGTGAAGTACACGCGCAGCAGGTGGATCATCATGGACGCGATGAAGATCATGGCAGCCCAGTGGTGGGCCTGCCGGATCATCAGTCCGCCCCGGACGTCGAAGGAGATGTCCAGCGTCGAGGCCATCGCGTCGGACATGAGCACGCCCCGCAGCGGGTCGTAGGAGCCCTCGTAGACCACCTCGGCCATGCTCGGGTGGTACCACAGCGTCAGGAAGACGCCGGTGAGCAGGAGGACCACGAAGCTCCACAGGGCGATCTCGCCCAGCATGAAGGACCAGTGGTCGGGGAAGACCTTGCGCAGGTTCTTCTTCATCGCGGTGCCCAGGCCCAGGCGCTCGTCGGCCCAGTTGGCCACGGCGCCGGCCTTGCCCGGCTTCTTGGCAGTGGCCGCTGACGAGTTGCTCGTCGCGACCCTGCTGGTGTCGATGCTCACAGGTCAGCCTCACCCTGGTCGCCGATGTCCTTGTGGTCGCGCTCCCAGTACGTCGGACCCACCGGCTCGGTGAAGTCGGACTGGGCCACCAGGTAACCCTCCTCGTCGACGGCGAGGGGGAGCTGGGGGAGGTGCCGGCCAGCGGGACCGAAGACGACCCGACCGGAGTCGGAGAGGTCGAAGGTGGACTGGTGGCACGGGCACAGGAGGTGGTGGGTGGTCCGCTCGTAGAGGGAGATCGGGCACCCCACATGGGTACAGATCTTGGAGTAGCAGACGATGCCGTCGACCGACCAGTTGTCCCGGCCCTCGCCGGGGATGATCGTGTCGGGCTCCATGCGCACGACGATGACCGCGGCCTTCGACTTGGCGATCAGCAGCTCGGCCCCCTCGAGCTCGGGCAGGCCGCTCTCCTCGGAGGGGAAGATCGCCTCGGGCTGGGCGTTGACCAGGTCACCGATCTCGAGGTCGGACGCCCGGATCGGGGTGCCCACGACGTCGCGCACGACGCGCATTCCGGGGGTCCACACGGTCTTCTCGAGCCCGGCGCCGGGGTAGTCGGCCTCGGCGGCCTGGCCCGGCGTGGGACCGAGGTCGCGCAGCAGCACCACGGCCGGGACGCCGAGCATGCCGACAGAGGCCAGGAGCGTGTTGCGGATGAGGGGACGACGGGCGATGCCGGAGTCCTCGGCGCCGGAGGACAGCGCCTGGAGGGTGGCCTCGCGGTCCTCGTCGGAGGAGCGCGCGGGGTGGCGCATCTCGACCATCTCGACATCGCTCATGAGCTTGCGGGCCCACTGGATGGTCGCGGCGCCGATCAGCAGCAGCGCGAGACCGAGGAAGACGCCCAGGCCGACGGTGGAGGCACCGAGGCCGAGGAAGGTCGTCCAGTTGTCACCGACGTCAGCGACGAAGTAGGTGACGCAGAAGAGCACCACGCAGACCATCGAGAGCAGGTACATCGAGGCGATCTGGCGCTCGGCGCGCCGGGCGGCGTCCTCGTCGATGTCCGTGGGACGCCACGTGTGGCTGGGCAGACCCGGGTTGGGGATCGGCTCCTCCGCCGGCAGGTTGTCTGCGCTCGTCCCGGGGCCGGTCAGCTCGTTGCTCACGCCTGCACCTTCTTCTTGCTCGAGCGCGTGGTGTGCGCGGCGATCCAGACTGCGAAGCCGACGAGACCACCGATGCCCACGATCCAGGCGAACAGGCCCTCGGCCACCGGGCCCAGGCTGCCCATGCCGAAGCCGCCGACGCCGGCGGAGTCGTTGAGGTTGTTGAGGTAGGCGATGATGTCGCGCTTCTGGTCGGGGGTGAGGTTGCCGTTGCTGAAGGTCGGCATGGTCTGCGGACCGGTCAGCAGCGCCTCGTAGATGTACTTGGAGTCCACGCCGCGCACCGTCGGGGCGTAGCCACCGTTGGGCATGGCGCCTCCGGACCCCTCGAAGTTGTGGCAGGCCGTGCAGTTGGTGAGGAAGAGCTGGCCACCGCGGACGATGGCAGCCTCCTGGGCCTCGCTATCCAGGCCGTCGATGCTGTAGTCGCTCTCGGCCGGGATCGCCGGGCCGGGGCCGAGGGTGGCGACGTACGCGGCGAGGGCGGCCGTCTCCTCGTCGCTGTAGGCGACGTCCTTGCGGGGCGCCTGCGCGCCGGGTTGGGCCATGGGCATCCGGCCGGTGCCGACCTGGAAGTCGACCGCGGCGGCACCGACGCCGACCAGGGACGGGCCGAGATTGTTGCCGCGGTCGGTGAGGATGCCCTCGCCATTGGTGCCGTGGCAGGTCGAGCAGCCCACGAGGAAGAGCTTGCGACCCTCCTCGACCTGGCTGGCCAGGTCCTGGGTCTTCTCGGCCGAGGCCGGGGTCATCACCGCGGTCCACAGGCCGCCTGCGGCGAGGAGGCCGACCATGAGCAGGAGGGCGCCTGCGAGCCGCCCGCGACGGAGGCGTGACAGGCGGCCGGCAGCTGAGTTCAGGATTCGCACGTCAAAGAGTCCTTGTTCCGGTGTCAGTCTAGGAGGCGCTCAAAAGCGGTACTGGGTCGTCACTGGACGAGGTAGATGGTCGCGAACAGACCGATCCACACGACGTCGACGAAGTGCCAGTAGTAGGAGACGACGATCGCGCTGACCGCCTGCTCGTGGGTGAACTTGCGTGCGAGGTAGGTGCGTCCCAGCACCAGCAGGAACGCGAGCAGTCCGCCCGCGACGTGGATGCCGTGGAAGCCCGTGGTGAGGTAGAACATCGAGCCGTACGCGGAGTCCTGGATGGTCACACCTTCCTGGATGAGCGTGGCGTACTCCACCGCCTGGCCGCCGATGAAGATGGCGCCCATGACGAAGGTGAGGATGAACCACTCGCGCAGCCCCCAGCCCTTGATCTGGAGGACTGACCCGGTGCGACCCACCTGGCCGCGCTCGGCGGCGAAGACGCCGAGCTGGCAGGTGAGCGAGGAGAGCACCAGGATCGTGGTGTTGACCGCCGCGAACGGCACGTCGAGCAGCTCGGTGTTCTGGGCCCACAGCTCCGGGCTGACCGAGCGGATCGTGAAGTACGCCGCGAACAGTGCCGCGAAGAACATCAGCTCGCTGGAGAGCCAGATGATCGTCCCGACGCTGACCATGCTGGGTCGGTCGTGGTGCCCGTGGAGCCGGGATGCTGGGATCGTTGCCGCTGTCGCCACGCGAGCATTATGTCGTGACCTGCCCGAAGGGCCACCCCGACCCCCCGATCGTGGTCGACCTAGACTCGAGGGCGTGCTCGTGACCCCCCTGGTGGACGCCTCGGCGACCTCGGCGTACCTGCCTCCCTTCGACCTGGCGCGGGTGTTCACGGCCTGGTCGTTCGAGCCCGTCCCGATCGTCCTCGTGGCCTGGTTCGGGG
>LULT01000361.1_pt1 | contig 10374 bp, 10 predicted proteins | sample 728141 | NCBI WGS metagenome assembly LULT01 (sample SAMN03860282, study PRJNA289734) | marine metagenome | biome: seawater column; feature: ocean; material: water; isolation source: Red Sea water column Station 108 - depth 100m | place: Saudi Arabia: Red Sea | collected 2011-10-15 | depth 100 m | reverse complement strand
GGGACAGACAATTTCGAAACCAGATACCTGATCGGAGACGCTTGCGAGGCACTAGGCAAGCCATGGGTGTTTGGAAGCATCCACAGGTTTGACGGTCAGGTTTCGTCATTCAATTATAGAAATGGCCCAAACTATAGGGATCTGTTTCCAGAACCGCCCCCTCCAGAGCTCGCACCCAATTGTGCTGAAGCGGGAGTTCTTGGAGTTCTTCCGGGAATTGTAGGAACCATACAGGCAACTGAAGCGATAAAGATCATTCTGGGTATTGGTGAGATACTCGCTGGAAAGTTGCTCACAATTGATGCAATTAACATGGAAATGCGTACCCTATCCTTCAATGCAGATGATTCCAGAAAAAGAGCCAGTGTGGCTGACTTATCCGAAAAAGGGAGCTTTTCTGAAATTTCACCGCTAGAATTCGTAAAACGGACTAATGAAGGGTGGAGCCCATTCCTCCTGGATGTACGAAGGCCAGAAGAAGAAGAAATTGTGAATTTGGAAGGTACAGATTTGCGAATAAGCCATTTGGAAGTCCCATCAAGAATTGAAGAGATCCCAAATGATGAAGTTGTAATTTATTGCAGGACCGGTGGTAGATCGTCAGCTGTTGCTCGTTTTCTTGTTGAGTCGGGGTGGCACCCGGGAACAGTGTACAACCTGACGGGGGGTATTCACGAATGGTCGGACACGGTAGATTCGTCAGTAATTAAGTATTAATTGTGGTAAAAATCCGACTAGATTGTTATTTAATTGTGGTAAATATGGTAAAAAACACTCATTTGAGTTAGATTTTTCAATAATTTTACACTATTACGGTATAATGTTCCTCAGTATACCGAATAATTGTTGTACTAATTAGTCATCCAAAGACTATGGCAAGAGGACGGCATGGGATTTGGAAGTGCCCAGAATGCAAACACCACCAGACTTGGAAAACGAGATCAAGAGATTCCACAAAGCTGGACAGGAGGTGCGCGAAGTGCGGAGAAAGGGCAAGGGTGACAATAGAACGCTCAGAAAGCGGAAAGGGTAGAACCAGGAAAGTTGAGATTTGGGAGAGGTCGCTATCGTTAAGACCTGAAGACTTGGAAAAAGAGGCTGATAGGCGAAATTTGGATTCTGGAATTAGGATATATGGGTCTGAGACTCAATACACAGGTTCTTTGGAAAATGATACTCCTGCTGACCTTCCAACAATATGGGGCGAGGGTTGGTGGCCGGCCGATGCACTGGATTTTCCGGTAAACATCGACTTGGATTCGGCTAGAGAGAAGCTGATGTGTTTTATTGCAGAACGGCATGATGGACATCTTGGATTAGTCTCCGAGTGTTGGGAATCAGTTGATGATGGTGCTAGAACAGTAGATGGTGAAGAATTCCACCAATATTCTAGAAGAGTATTGGAAGCGGTAGAGAATCGGCTTTCTGAAAGGCTGCTTGGACCAAAATTTGCCCAATTGGCTCAAGGAGAAATTATCCCTATGAGAAAGGGAGAATTATACCTCGAGAGGAGAGGGGTTAGGCTCCTGGTAGACCTAGCACTATGCCTCAGAAGGATGGCATACAATTTTTCAATTTCGATAGAGCAACGAAAAGACTGGCAAAGATGGATGACTAGGACCAGAATTGTGGATGAGCAACTGAAGGATTTGTTCTCTACAGGGCTACCCACCCCTGATGGGACCTCATTTGGAGGGAAGGGTTTCAGATCTACATGGCAAGAAGGAGTAGTTGCTTGCGCGTCTTCCTTACGAAGGGCCATCGATCTGTCGTACGATGATAGGAGCAGGGGGGACATCGTTGCTCCTATGATTCGTGACGTGGGGCTTGCAATAGCAATGGGGCAGACTCCGATAGAAATATTGTCAGCCCAGATGGGGAAGTCTGATTCATACATGGACGGGGGCAATCCTGGAGGAGGAGGTCGAGATTTACACATTGGTAATTGGGAAAAGGGAATATTGCCCCCTACAGCCCCCCTTCCAATTGCAAGTGCCACTACAACTGGATTGGCTCTGGCCGCGAAAAAACTGGGTGTTGACCGGTTTCACCTAGCACCTGTTGGGGAGGGTTGCAGCAGTAGTGGGGAGTTCTGGGAGGCGATGAATTTCGCAGGGGCAAGGGGATTGCCCATTTGCTATATGATTCAGAACAATCAGATTGCTCTAGACACGGTCGCTTCAGGGCAATCTGGTGCAGAGACATTTGGTGACAAAGGCCATGCAATGGGCCTTCCTTCATGGACAATAGATGGCTCTGATCCGGCCATGTTCTACAGCTCGACCGCAGTCGCTAGAGAGTTCGCTTTGGACGGAGGAGGAGCCACCTTAATTCACGTCGAAACCATGCGCGGATGCGGTCATGCACATCATCACGATGACCTCTATCTGGGAGCATCTAGCGGAAATCCTCCTGGTTATGTTGACAGGGGATTGCTGACCTACTGGGCAGAAAAAGATCCATTGCCAAATCATAGAGAACTCCTGATACAACTTGGTTGCGGTGAAGAAGAGTTACTGGAAATGGAAATTTCAGAAGAGAGGTTCGTGATGGAGGCTAGGACGCAGGTAGAAGGAATGGAATGGCCTGAGGGACATTCTGTTACAAAGGGAGTTACTTCCCTACATGACGCCCCCACTCATGAACAGCAACTTTCGAGGATTGGCAGAGAATCGAAGAAGACTGACATGCCTCTTTCACCGGGGGAGATATCGATTGAGTTCTCAGACTCTCCAAAATCATGGACATACAGCAAAGCGATACAGAATGGAATGGCAGCACTGGCTGACAATTATGGAGATGAGATACTATTCATGGGAGAAGACATGGAAATTGCTGGGGCTTTTGGAATGAACCTTCCACTTAGGGCAAGGGGCCATCAGGAAAAGTTACTCGACATGCCACTTTCTGAATCAATAATCGTTCATTCGGCCACTGGAGCTGCATTGGGGGGAATGAAGCCCTTGGCGGAGATCCAATTCGGAGGTTTTGCAGCACTAGCTATGAATCCAATAGTCAATAATGCGGCTCAACTGAGATGGCGGTGGGGAGCAGAAGTCCCATTGACGATTAGAATTCCACTTGGTGCAAAAACACGGAGTGGCCCCTTTCATGCAAACATGATTGAATCGTGGTTTGCAAATGATCCTGGGTTGGTAATTGTTGCGCCAAGCACCCCCCAAGATGCATATGACCTATTGATTGAATCTCATGCCCTTCCTGATCCCGTAATTTACCTTGAGCACATTGGATTATACGGACTTAGGGGCGGAAGAACAGGTTGGGGCGATTCAATTAACCAAATAGTTGACGAGGGGTCCGTCCATGAACAACTGAAGAAAGGAAACAGTTCCATTGGAAAGGCTAGAGTCGTTAGAGGTGGCAAGGACCTGACTATTGTCACATGGGGTGCCATGGTCCACGTTGCATTGGAAGCAGCATCAATTTCCTCTAAAAGTGGCGTAGAGGTAGAGGTCATAGACCTTCGAACGATTGTTCCTTTGGATTCAGAAACGTGCATTGATTCAGTTCAAAGAACGGGGAAGCTGTTGGTTCTGCAGGAAGCGCAGTGGACTGGGGGAATAGGGCATACCATCAGCAGCAGGATTATCGAAGAGGCTTTCTGGAGTCTGGAGGCTCCGCCAGTGGTTATTGGCGCCCTAGATACCCCTGTTCCATTCTCGCCCACTCTAGAGGACCATACTGTTCCGAGTGCATCTCTAGTAGCCCGACACGTGGAGATGGCATGCAATAATTAGCAATTTTTTGACCAAAGAGTCTTCAACAAATATACATCGCAAGGAAATGTGGATGGAGCATCTATAGACGTTGCCTACGTCTTGGTCGGTTTCATTTTCCTCATGGCTGGAGGTGAGGGGCTAGTACAAGGGGCTGTTAGAATTTCAGGAAAGCTGCAGGTTCCCCCCCTCCTAGTAGGATTCACAGTGGTAGCAGTTGGGACATCGTTGCCAGAGCTGGCAGTTGCATTGCAAGCGGTGGAACAGGGGGCCGAAGATATAGCGGTCGGAAGCGTACTTGGTTCAAATGTGGCAAACGTAATGCTAGTCCTAGGAAGTGCGGCTTTGCTGGGTTCTTGCTCGGAGCCCGACAAAGGAATCGGCAGGGATTCGATAGCTGTTATGTCTGCGACCTTATTGCTACTAGCATTTGTCTTGAATGGGGAAATACCACTTCTTGGTGGACTAGCAATGTTGGCGGGGCTAATTGGTTACTACTGGTATGCCTACAATGATGCTAGAAAAACGGGAGAAAGTATTGATCTGGTTGACTCTTGGCTCCCAGACAGAGCAATTCTGGCTGTTCCATCGTGCATCATTGGCGGAGCAATGATCTGGCAGGGCGCGATTCTACTTGTTGAGGGGGCTACCGGAATAGCAACTAGGTACAATATCCCAGAAGATGTAATTGGGTTATCTGTTGTTGCTCTGGGGACTTCCCTGCCCGAGCTTGCAGTTACTTTGGTGGCGGGCCTAAGAGGCCAAGGAGGAGTGGCAATTGGAAATGTCCTAGGCTCGAATGTTATGAACATTCTAGGGATTCTAGGTTCTGCAGCAATTTACGCACCGGGTTCCGGCCTATTGATAGCATCGGAATTCGCAGAGAGGGACATTTGGATTGTATTGGCTACATCCGGATTCATTGCCTGGATGCTGTTAACAAAGCGAGAAATCAGTAGGAATATAGGCATGGGAATGATATCAGTATACATCGGATATATGGCCTACTTGGTTTACATTGGCGTTCTATAGCACTATTACCCCCTTCCCACACCCAAGTTTGTGACCTACATAGGATGCATTGTCCTAGCTGCCGGATATAGCACAAGGTTAGGGGAAGAAAAGGCACTACTGGAAACTGGAGAGGGGCCCCTTGTCGGCTGGCTGGTAAACAGGTTGCAAAGACAGGGGCTTGAGCCAGTAGTTGTGACTAATGAGCAATTATTCGAAGATATTCGTGAATCGGTCGAATGCGAGGTAATCTGCAACCCTGATCCAAATTCAGGCAGGACAGGAACTGTTCAACTGGGCATTAAGAGAGTAGGTTTGGCACCTGGGAGAAAATTCCTAATTGTGCCGGTTGACAGGCCGGGATTCTCAGATTCGACTCTAACTTCGCTGCTGGCTGTGGAGTCGACGGCCTGTCCTGCCAGTGGTGGTCGTGGGGGCCATCCCCTACTTCTCTCCGAACATGATGCGTTCAAAATTCTTGATTTTCCTCCATCCAAACCACTCAGAGACCTGGTCGAGCCAATCCGTATGGAAGTATCAGACCCGTTTCTACATCTGAACATTGATACTCCGAGCGATGTTGAAAAACTGCTCAAGGCTGTAGGTTCCCTGTAAGGGATGCTACGTTATCTGTTCCTGTGGTCATGGCTGTACCGAGCGATCCAGAACCTAAACCGATATTACCTGTACCGCCTGTCATATCGAGGACATCGGTTACGGCAGCTCCTGCTCCAGCACCATGCTCAGCGAGATCCTCCTCATTGATCCCGGATGCAATCATTCCAAGCTCAAAGGCAAGATAGGCAATCAGGACCCAGAATGTCACGAATGCAGTTTCTGAGGCTGCATGAACCAGCGTTTCATCGAGAGAATTCAACTTGTCTCCGATGGTTGCCTCTGTATCATCTCCAAAGAAGTTCTTCGAGGAGACATACAGGATTATTGACAAAGAAGTTCCAATGAGTCCGACCCAGGTCACTAGGCCGTCCCGAGTTGTGGGGTTCCAGGCCAACTCCGGAGCATATTCTGGATCTTTAGCATACCATACCAGCAGCAGGATAGCAAGACACAAGCCTACTGCAGTGACTACCCACCAGACTCTGTAACCCTGGTGAATTATCCGGTACCCAAGCCCGTCTGGCACCTCTCTAGGCATGTCCTCGATTACAGAACCCTTGCCCTCCATCTCTCTGGCCGCTTCTTCGCCCAGTGGTTCGCCAGAGCCAATCTTCGGCCCGAAACTGCCCAAGGGGGTTGTAGGTGTGACTTCCAGTAGATCAACACCGTAACCCCATGCCACACCTACTATGAATGAAGTCGCGTGGACGGCAATCACCGGAGTAAGGAATGCTGAATCTTGGAATATCGCGCCAATCAGAACGAATGCTGCGTCTCCGAGTGTTGCAATCAGGGTTGCAATTACCGTTCCATATGTGACATATCCTCGTGCATACATCGGCATCACAATGATTGCCCCCCCACAACCGGGAGTCAGTCCCATCAAAGCTCCGATAGCCGGCTGGAAGCGTTGGTTATCACGAATCCATGAAACAAAACGCCCTGCTGTTACGTACTGAAGCCAGCTGAACAGAAATACCATGGCAGCAACGAAAACTGTCACCGCGAGGAAGGCGTCTCTCATCGAAATAACGAGAATTTCTAGAATTCCGCCGGCACTGACTCCTGATGACATGAGTATGTGCCGAACAGTTCGTCATATCAAATTTGGTCGTGGTTTCAGCAAGCGCAATCCCAAAGGCTCGGTAGCGGCTCCCGATACCGTGACGAAGGCCGTCCTGACTTGGGTTCTCGACATGCTTGACAGAGGTCAGAGTGTAGCTATGGCCTCGGTGATCGAAGCCACTGGCAGTGTTCCAGGCAAGCCTGGAGCCCGGATGGCAATTACATCGGATGGGGAGAAATACGGAACTGTAGGAGGGGCGGGACTAGAGCTAAGAGTAGAAGAAGGCCTTAGGAAAATGCTCAATGGCAGAAGAGATGGCTCTGGAAAATCGGGAGGAAGAGTGGAGGAGTTTCTTTTGCACAAAGATGGGAAGAGAAAAGAAGTGACGGTGTTGGACAGCCTATGTGGTGGAAAGGTCACAATTGCGATGGAGGTCCTAGAATCGATGCCGCACGTTCTGATATTCGGAGGGGGTCACGTAGGGCGGTGTATCGCAATTGTCTGTGACACAATGGGTTGGTCACACAGCGTTTTCGACGTTCGAAGTGAGTATGCTAGCGAAGAAAGGTTTCCCTATGCGTCCGAATTGCATTCTACCAGTGTTGAAGAGTTCCTTTCCAAGGAAGATGAGATAACACTTGGTAGATTCTCAGATATCCTATTGCTGGGTCACGATTGGGCAATTGACGAAAATTTCCTTATTCAAATCCTAAAGAAGAGGGGGATCTCAAAGAGGCCAAGAATTGGCGCAATAGGCTCTAAATCCAAATGGAGTGCTTTCAGTAAATCGGCAACTGGGGCTGGAATCGAAAAAAAGATGGTAGATTCGGTTAGATGTCCAATAGGCCTCCAGATTGGTGCTGACTCACCGGAGGAAATTGCGCTATCTGTGTGTTCGGAGATTCTTTCCCTAGAGAAGGGGGTCAATCCCTCCGAAGACTGAAATCGGACCACAAACCCGGAAAAATATGCGAGTTATACCAGCGTTGGTCACATCCCTGGTTTTTCTAGCCTCATTCAGTGGTTGCTTGTCTGCAGAGAGCAGTGAAGATTCTGAGTTAGTTTCAGAAGACCAAGGGTTTGGTTCATTCAGCGTTGTTGCTCCCATAGACACTGGAATCAACGTATATCACAACCACTTTGTGATGAACGAGTCTTATCCGCCGTGGTTACTTGAACAACTAGGAGTGAACATTGTGTGTGACATAAGTACTAACGGAACATGGCAGGAGCGCTATGAATCGGACAAGGATGACTGCTGGGATCAGATTGAGGCTGGCGATATAGTTTGGTTCAAAGGGACTAGGATAATTGGGACTACCCCAGACGACAACACTGACATCCCAATCCTTGATGACCCGCAAGATGGTCACGGGACCGCCGTAACCGGCTCAGTACTGAATGCTAATCCGAATGCGGTGATTTTCTTTGTTGAGGGTTTCAGTGACGCTGCAGTTCTAGCAGCCGCAAATCAGCCACTTGTTGATATCATCACCACTAGTTTCGGGCCCATACTGTCACTTCCATTCCCAGGAATAGAAGATGCGACCAAAGTTGCAGTCGTCCAGGAGAAGAAGATACACACTGGTGCAGCAGACAATTCTCCGTCACCTGCAATTCAGGACTCGACGGCCGGCCCTCCGTGGAGCATAGGCATTTCGGGTTATGCTGAGGAAGATGACGACCAAAAAGAAACGATGAGTGGTTCCTACCCAGATGCAGCAGCGGATTGGACACAGGTTCTGCCAAACCATGACGACATAGATGGTTACCATCAGACATCGGGGACCTCATTTGCCACTCCGAGGACTGCAGGGCTACTGTCCAAAGTTCTCGAGTCCCTTAGGACCGAGTTCGGTGACCTTTCCTCGGGTGCTGACCCAGAATCAAGATCTGGAATGCTTGTGAACAGCAGCAACTTCACTGTTTCAAACGATGATCTGCGGGATGCACTGAATCTTTCTGCATGGTATCCATCATTTTCTACATGGGACCCCCTATCAGGCACAACACCAGTTTCCCCAGTATTGCCATGCACTCAACTTGGATGGGGAGTTGTGAATGAAAGCAACGTGATACCAATTACTGAGCACCTAAATGGGACTTCAACCATTCCTCAGAGGCCGAGTGACGTCGTTATGTGCATGGAGGCAAATCAAGACATCAGAGAAGCCTATTGGGGATGAAAATTCGACGAGTTCAATATCAATGAACAATTCCGGCAGGCATGAGGAAAGTTCTGCTGAGGTGGAAGGTTTCCTCTCTGGGTAGCATTGAGGAGATTGGAAAACTTCTGGAGATTGCAAAAAGGATTGAGGTGATTGGGCATTTATCTTTGGGTAGCGAAGGAGTTACGCAACTGGTAGAGCTCCAATTGCATGAAGGCCGGGCGCTCGAGGAAATCTCTGATTTGAATAGTTTCAAATTTATAGAAAAACACGAGGAAGACGATAACGGAATATTAGCTAGTATCCTCTGTACCCACCCCTTCGCGAAGACCGCAATTGAACTATCGAACATCTACGTATATCCGCCATACGGAATTGACTCTGAGAGGGGAATGGAAATAAGGATGTATGGACTTTCTGATTCTATCCGAAGATTCGTAGGCCTCGTTAAGGCAGTGATGCCGCCGGACAGCATCAGCGTGCAGACATTCAAGGCCAACGGAGATTCGGATTACGGTTTCCTAACCGAGAAGCAGAAAGAGGTACTTGCCCTAGCAGTAAGAAGGGGTTACTACGACGAGGGTTCGGTAGTGACTTTGAAACAACTCGCCGATGAGATGGGAATAGCAAGAAGTACCATTGGGGAGCATCTGAAAAGAGTAGAGTCCGAAATAATGAAGAGAGCGGGCGGGGACATAGCTTAGTCGTCTCGAAGCAAACCGAATGCTCATAGCATGACTCGGCTTGTGTAGGGGTACATGGTGCAGTTCCGGTTACCCATGCTCCCAAATTCAGGAGAAGTAGATTGGAACGCAAAGGTGAATGGTGTCGAATATTCCATTCCAATTGAGAGTAACGCGATACTCCTTGATGTATTGCGTGATCAAGCCGGCAGTCTCGGTACAAAGAGAGGTTGCGACATGGGTACATGTGGTTGCTGCTCGGTACTTGTTGATGGAGAGCCACGGCTATCTTGCCTAACTCTTGCTTCTGAAGCGAAGGGGTCGAAAATTACGACCGTAGAAGGTCTGGCAGATGGCCACCACCTTCATCCAATTCAGGAAACATTCACCGAATTTGGCGGCAGTCAATGCGGATTCTGCACACCTGGCTTTCTTGTGGTCATTTCCGCCCTCCTCGAGGAAAACCAGACTCCATCGGATCTAGAAATTAAGTCAGCAATTGAGGGGAATCTGTGTCGATGCACCGGATTCCAACAGATTGTCGACTCAGTGAGGGCCGCTTCAGAAATCCTATCTTCGGGAGTATCAGTGGAAGACTCTACATCGCCCAAGAGCGATCCGCACCCGGGTTTTGGGGAGGTCGAGTGATGAGTCCAGACAAAGAGAAGAAGGAGATGGTTGGGTATAGGCAACAGCCTGGAAAGTTACCATTTTCCAAGCCTGGCTCTGGTGGAAGCTCGAGGTTCTCAAGAGCCACTGACCAAGAAATGATTCCAGAATCCCAAGGAGGTAGAATGGCCCAGCCATGGGGGCCGCACCGCCATGACGTTCTGGTTTCGGGACAGGCAATTGGCAAGCCCACCGCTATGGTCGACGGGCGATGGAAAGTAACCGGGCAAGCACACTATGGAGATGATGTGAGATTGCCAGGGGAGTTAATCGGAAGGATTGTTCGTTCACCGCATCACTATGCAAGAGTGCTTTCAATTGACTGTTCCAGGGCTCTGGAACTACCTGGAGTAGTGGCTGTTGCGACGGGTCAGGACGCCAAGAACAAGTTCGGAGTTCTCCCGGTAACGAAAGACGAGCAT
>LULT01000117.1_pt1 | contig 10428 bp, 9 predicted proteins | sample 728141 | NCBI WGS metagenome assembly LULT01 (sample SAMN03860282, study PRJNA289734) | marine metagenome | biome: seawater column; feature: ocean; material: water; isolation source: Red Sea water column Station 108 - depth 100m | place: Saudi Arabia: Red Sea | collected 2011-10-15 | depth 100 m | reverse complement strand
AAATTAGATTTATCATTTCCAACAACTACAAATCCAATCATTCCCATACTCTTATGTGGTGTACACCAATAAGCATATATTCCTGGAACCGTAAAAGTATATTCAGCATCCTTGCTGAACTTTGTTTTAAATTTTTCTACACCTGATGGCACTCCACCTTTAATAAACTCAACATTGTGCCCTGGATCTGTTGACTTCCAAAAAACAGTGTCTCCAACATCTATTCTTACAATTTTTTTAGAATAAACCATAGATTCTTTGTTTAATTTGTTTAGCATTTCAATAGTTTCATCTGCAGCGAAGGAGCTAGATGTAAAAAATAACAAAGTAATTAAAATGGTAAGACTTTTTAAAGTTTTCATATTAAATGTTTAGTTGCGTAATCCATAAATATCATATGGTTATTAAAATATTTTTATCAACTCAAACTAGTGTAACAAGTTGACACATATGTACTGTGACAAAAAATTATCTTAAAATTATTTTATTAATATTATTAAAATGATTATGAGAGGAAAAATATGAAAAAATTATTAATTACAATTACATTGGTACTATTCTCAAGTTCTGCTTTTGCTGGATCTTGCCTAAAGCTAGTTGGAAAAGTAGATGAAAAAATGCAACAAGTTATGGAGTTAAGAGATGCTGGTAAAAAAGCACATGAAGAAGGTGACCATGCAAAATCTGAAGAGTTACTAATTAAAGCTCTGAATCTTTTTAAAAGCTAAGTAACAAAATTTGATAGGGGTTTAAATTAACCAATATACCCCCCATTACTACCCCTATCAAACCTAATCTAATTTTTACTCAACATTAAATCTAAATAAAGTGCTGCAGACCATGAAAAGTTATTAGCTCCAAAAGGGAGACCAGTTTTAGAACTGTAATATTCATGAAAGTTATTTTGATTAATTAATTTAATTTTTCGTTTTTTTACTTTAGACTTCGAAAATATGGTTTTTCAAATAAATAATTAAATCTATAAATTAATGGCTGAAATTTTTCCAAAGGATTTTTTATGGGGTACTGCCACAGCAAGTTATCAAATTGAAGGAGCGGCAAATGAAGATGGAAAAGGAAAAAGTATATGGGATACATTTTCTCATACACCGGGTAAAATTAAAAATAATGAAAATGGAGATGTAGCTACAGATCATTATCACAGATATAAAGAAGATATATCTCTGATGAATGATATAAAATTAAATGCATATAGATTTTCAATTGCTTGGACTAGAATATTTCCAAATGGAAAAGGTAAAGTAAATCAAAAAGGAATAGATTTTTATTCAAAATTAATTGATGAATTGCTTGCTAATAACATAAAACCTTTCATAACACTTTATCATTGGGACTTGCCTCAAGCGCTTCAAGATAAAGGTGGTTGGGCCAATAGGGATATAACTAAAATATTTGCAGATTATTCAGAAGTAATTGCCAAAAAGTTTAGCGATAGATGTGAATATTTTATAACATTTAATGAGCCAGCAGTATTTTCGATTCATGGTTATTTAGATGGATACATGGCACCGGGATATAAAGATAAAAATAAATATTTACCCGCCATACATCATATAAATCTTTCACATGGACAATCTGTACAGGCAATTAGATCTGCCTCATCAAATATTAAAGTAGGATGTACACTTAATATGGCTCCTTGTATTCCTTCATCTACAAATAAAGAAGATTTAGAAGCAACAAAAGTTTTTGATACTTATTGGAATAGATCTTTTGCTGATCCGATGTATTTAGGAAAATATCCAGAAAAATTATTTCAAGAACTTAATAATTATATTCGAACAGATGATATGAAAACAATATATCAAAAAAATGATTTTATAGGATTAAATCATTATCAACACATAAGAGTTAAGTCTGATAAAAATAATTTATTAGGTGCAAGAGGAGCATTCAATGATGAATTGCCATTTGGGATAGAGAAAGATGTGAAATTAACTTTAATGGGCTGGGAAGTTGTGCCAGATGCTTACTATAATCAAATAATGGAATTAAAAACACATTATGGAAATCCAGATATTTATTTAACTGAAAATGGATGTGCATATCCTGATAAAATTGATGCAAACGGAGAAGTTCAAGACACAGATAGAATTAATTATTTTCGTAAATATCTTAGTGCAGTAAAAAGAGCAATTGATAATGGAGCTAAAGTGAAGAGCTATTTTGCTTGGTCTTTTTTAGATAATTTTGAATGGGCTTTGGGATATGAAAAAAGATTTGGAATTGTTTATGTGGATTTTAAAACTTTAAAAAGAACTCCAAAAAAATCATATTATTTTTTTAAAAAATTAATTGAGAGTAATTTTATACCAAATTAATCTTTGGAGGATTGCAGCCTGCTCTTGAACAATTAATTGATGCTATTTTATTTGCAAAACGTAATGCTGTGGACCAATCTTTTATTGAAATATTATTAATTTTTTTAAGATTTAATAATTTTTTTCTTTCAAAATAAGAGATTATTCCTGCGCTAAATGTATCACCAGCACCAACTGTATCTACAATTTTTGTTTTTCTCGCCTTTTCGTTAACACAAAAATTCTTAGTATAAAGAGTTGCTCCATTTTTGCCTTTAGTTAAAATTACTCCAGAAAGATCATAGAATTTAATCCATTTTAAAATTGTTTTTTTTTCATTTCTGTTATTAGATAAATATTTTAGGTCTTCATCAGATAGTTTTATTATATTTGCAAATCTCATATATTTTTTAAAAAGATTTATAAAATTATTTTTATTTAAAATAATTTTTTTTCTTATATTTGGATCTACGAAAATAATAGATTTTCCTTTTAAGTCCTTCATTAATTTCAATGATTGAGAGGCTACTGGCTCAAGATATAAAGATAAACAAGTAAAATATGCTAAATTAATTTTTTTCAAATATTTTTTAGATACTTGTTTTTTATAAGTATATCTAAATGCTGAATTAGTGGAGTAAAAACTAAATTTAGGTTTTTTTTGATTACTAACTAATGCTAAAGCGGTTAAAAAATCAGATCTATCTACTAAATTAGTTTTAATATTATTTTTTTTTAATTGTTTAAATATATTGTTGCCAAAATAATCTTTAGAAATATTTGATAGATAATAAATACTAGATTTTAATCTACCTAAGGCTAAAGCTGTATTAAATCCAGCTCCACCTACAAGCATTTTATAATTTATTTTATTTTTAGTTTGAAAAACATCAATAAGATTTTCACCAGAAACTATTATCATTACTAAATCCTAATTCTATTATTTGAATGCTTTATTAGATTTATCAAAAATATGGCAACGAGTTGTATCAAAACCAATTTTTACATTATCACCAACTTTTATTTTTGAATCTCCATCAGTTTGAACAACAAGCATTTCTCCATTTTTTTCAAGATATAAAAAAGTACCAGAACCAAGTTTTTCAACTACTAAAACTTTGCTTTCCCAATTTGCATCTCCATCTTTGTTCACAAGTAGGTGTTCAGGTCTAATACCTATTTGCACAAAATCACCTTCATAAGAAGACTCGGAAGTTTTTGGAATATTTATTTTTCCTAAATCTGGAATATCTACTTCTGTTTTATTAGAACTTTTACTTAATATTTTACTTTTAATAAAATTCATTTTTGGAGATCCAATAAAACCTCCTACAAAGAGATTTTTAGGATTATTGTATAATTCCATTGGCGATCCTTTTTGAGAAACTACACCTTCATCTAATACAACTATATCATTAGCTAAAGTCATTGCTTCAGTTTGATCATGGGTAACATAAATCATAGTAGCATTTAATTGATCGTGTAATTTTGCCAATTCAACACGCATTTGTACACGTAGAGCAGCATCAAGATTTGATAACGGTTCATCAAAAAGAAAAACTTTAGGTTTACGAGTAATTGCTCTACCAATTGCAACTCTTTGACGTTGTCCACCAGATAATTGTTTTGGTTTTCTTTTAAGGTAATCTTGAATCTGAAGAATACGTGCAGCCTCTTGAACTCTATCATTTATCTCATCATTAGATCTTTTTTCTAATTTTAATCCAAAAGCCATGTTGTCAAAAACTGTCATATGAGGGTACAAAGCATATGATTGAAATACCATTGCTATATTACGCTCTTTGGGTGGAAGATTATTTACCACCTTGCCATCAATTGAAATTGTTCCTGAATTTATTTCTTCAAGCCCAGCTATCATTCTAAGCATAGTTGATTTACCACATCCGCTAGGTCCAACTAAAACTGTAAATGACTGACTTTTTATTTCAAGAGAAACATCTTTGATAACATGTACGTTTCCAAAATATTTATTTATTTTATCTATTTTTATATCAGCCATTCTATCCTCAAGTATTATTTTAAATAACCAAGGTATTTATCTTGATGATCTATCATTGCATCTAGCAATTTTTGTGCTTCAATGGAATTATCAACTACTGGATCTGCTAAAAGTGCAAGATAAGCACTTTGTTTTGATTTATTTAAAACAGCATCTGTGGTTAATTCAATCGTTCCAGCTTGATTATTAAGTAAAGTGCCAAAAGTCGAAGGATAATTTTCCAAACGAACTCCACTAACTCCATGTTTATTTAATATGCCTGGAACTTCAACCACTATGTTATTAGGAACATGTTCTATAAAATTTTTATTTGGAACATTTACTGCTTCTTCCTCAACATTACTATCTTCTATTATTGCTTCAATAATAGGAACTATTCTTTCATTCATTTCGTTATTTTTTTTATCAAAAAATGTTGAGTAAGAAACGTTATCATAAAATGATAAACATTTTTTTTTATAATTATTGTAAAAATCATTGATTGCTTCTTGATCTACAACACAATGTGCCCATTGAATGTACTCACCTAGGTGGCTATCAGTTGTAATCGGGAGATAACCGTACATTTTATATAATTCAAAAAACAAACCCCTCTCTGCCCCTGGATCGGATGAAAAACCCTCATGTTCATTAATTAATTTTGAATAATAATCTTTAAATTTTTTACGTATTATAGGATAACCATCTTTTTGAGAATCTTTATACTTTACATCTACTAAAATACTAAAATGATTTAATCCTCCTGCTTTTATTTCTATGTTTGAATAATCTGTTTCCATTAGCGTGGGTAATTGTCTCTCCATGGAAGCTATTTCATGACATAAGCCTGTAAATTTTAAATCTGGGTGTTTTGTTGTTACTGCATGACAAACTCTTTGCATTGGATTTGAATAATTAAAAACAAAAGCATCTGGACAAATTTTTGAAATTTCATCACAAATTTTTACTATTTCAGGTGCTATTCTTAAACTGTGAAACAAACCTCCTGGTCCACCATTTTCTGCCATTACTTGTTTAGACCCATGTTCTATAGGAATTTTCCAATCTTCTTCCCATAATTTAAATCTATCTCCAACTTCAATAGATATTATGCAAAAATTAGCATTTTTTAATGCTTCTTGAAGATTGGTAGTTGCCTCGATATTACAATTTACATTAAGTTCATTTTTATACTTATCTGCAATATCTTTAGAATTTTTTAATGCTTCTGGATTTATATCATGAAGGGTAATAGTTGATCCTTCAAGAATTTTAGATTTAAATATATCACCAACAGTACCTAAGCCAAATTGTGTACTCCCTGCTCCAATTAAAACTATTTTATACATTTTTTATCCTTTCACTGATCCCGCAACTAAACCTCTAATAAAATATCTTTGTAAAGCAAAGAAAATTGTTAATGGAATAATCATAGAAACAAAGGCTCCTGTAGTCAATATTTCCCAGTTTTCTCCCCTTGACCCCAAAAGTTCTCTTAGTTTTGCTGTTAATATTATTTCACTAGGAACTTGATCTAAAAAGATCAAACCTACTAACAAATCATTCCATACCCAAAGAAATTGAAGAATAAATACTGAGGCAAAAGCAGGTACTGATAAAGGAAGAATAATTCTTAAAAATATATCATAATGAGTTGCTCCATCTACTCTAGCCGCTTCTATCATTTCATGTGGTAAGGATTTTATAAAGTTCCTTAATAAAAAAGTAGTTGAGGCTAATCCAAATCCTGTGTGAGCCATCCAAACCCCAGGATAAGATTTAGCACCAATATTAAACAATGCCCCTATATCATTATAGATACTAAGTAGTGGGATAAGACACATTTGCAAAGGCACGACTAAAGAAGCTACAATTATTGCAAACAAAGTATCTCTGCCCCAAAATTTCATCCAAGATAAAGCATAAGCAAAAAAAGAACATATGATTAAAGGAATTATAGTTGAAGGTATCGCAACAGTAAGAGTATTTAAAAATGCTTGCCCTACACCTTCTTTAAATAAAACTTCCTTATAATTATCTAATGTAAATTTTGGAGGACTTAGAGCGGTAATAAAAATTCTTTTTCCCCTTTTATGTTCAAACGATTTTTCTGATTTCCATAAATATTCACCATTTTCTTTTATTTCAATTTTGCTTTGATCTTTAAGTATTGCTATTTCATTTACCTTAAACTTATTCATTTCTTTAGAAGTAATCCCATAGCTAACTATTTTTTTTCCAGAATTTTTATCTAAAAGATTGCCTTTTATAAAAAACATTCCATTTTCTTCAATTTGGTACTCAGAAGTTTTTGTCCTATAAATCTCGTTTACTTTGTTTGTTTTAAATGTAGTCCACCATCCACTTGTAGCTAACAAATCTTTATCTCTAAACGAACTTACAAACAGACCGACTGTAGGTATAATCCATACGATTACAAAAGTTATAAGTAATAAATTGGTTATAATTGAAGTTAAAACGTTTTTTTTCATTATGTTTTTTCTTCCTCTTTGTGTCTATGAATATTCCAAATCATTATTGGTATTACACCAACCATTATAACAATTGCCATTAGACTCCCTCTTCCAGAGTCTCCTCCACCTCTAAACATCCAGTCATACATTAAATTTGCTAGCACTTCTGTATTCCATTGCCCATTGGTCATTGCTAAAATGATGTCGAAAATTTTTAAAACTAAAATAGTAATAATTGTCCAGATTACTAAAATTGTCTTTTCTAAATAAGGAATTATTATTGATGTAAAAATTTTTAACTCGCTTGCACCATCAATTCTTGCAGCTTCTAACATTTCTTTTGGAATACCTCTTAAAGCTGCGCTAAATATTACCATAGCTAGGCCAGTTTGAATCCAAATCATAATTACCATTAAAAATAAATTGTTCCATATAGGAATTGTCATCCATGCCTGTGGTTCAAAACCTAAAGAAACAACAACTGCATTTAAGAAACCGATTTGATCATCTCCAGGACCTCTATAGTCATAAACAAATTTCCATATAACCCCAGCTCCAACAAAAGAGATTGCCATTGGCATAAAAATTATTGATTTTGCAATTGTTCCCCACCACAACCTGTCAGCCAAATAAGCAATGACTAAGCCAAAAAAAGCACTTAATGTCGGTACAACCAATAACCATCCAAGATTGTTTAGTATAGCTCTTTTAAATTCAGGATCTTTAGTTGCCCAAAAATAATTTTTTAATCCTACAAATTCAAATCCTGTTTTATTAAAAAAACTTAATCTTACTGTCTCAAGAACTGGATATAAAATAAATACGACTAAAACTATAACTGCAGGAGCAATAAAAATATAAGGTCTTAAAACTGATTTTTGTGAAAATTTTTTAGATTTTTTTTTTTCAATAAAATCTAATGCAAGGTTTGATAAATGAAAATATGAAAAACAAACAACTACCCCAAAAAATACATATATGAAAAGTGAAGTTACGGTCACAAAATATAAGGAAATAATAAACAGGCGAACTAATTGATTTTAGTTCGCCTGAATTTAATTTTTTATTTTATTGCATCCCAACTAGCTTGAATTTTATCTGCTACTTCTTTTGCAGATTTTCCGCTAGTGTAGTCTACCATACCAGTCCAGAATGATCCTGCTCCAATTGCACCAGGCATTAAGTCAGAACCATCGAATCTAAATGTAGTAGCGTTAAGAAGAATTTGGTTTAAACCTCTAAACGTATCACTTGAGTGTTTACTCAAATCAATAAGTTTGTTTGGATTTAAAAAACCTGAACCTTCTATTTCCATCCATATCTCATTAGATTGAGGATGTCCTAGATAGTTCAAGAACTCTCTTGTAGCTTTACTATCTTTAGTAATTGCAAACAATGTTCCTCCACCTAATACAGGATTTCCTAGATCTTTTGTAGAATATGCTGGAAAGTAAAAGAAATCATAATCTTGTCCAGCTTTTACACCTTCAGGAAAGAAAGCAGGTATAAAACTTGCTTGTCTATGCATCATGCATTTTGGTGGCGAACTAAATAAACCTTTTGGAGAGTCTCTAAAATCAGTTGTAGCAACTGCTTTGGATCCACCAGCAACATACTTGTCATTTTTTGCGAATGATCCAAAAAAGTCCATTGCTTCAATAACTCTTTTGTCATTGAATGGCATTTCATTAGTAACCCACATATCATAAACAGAAGGTTTATGTGTTCTTAACATAATATCTTCCATCCAGTCAGTTGCAGGCCATCCTGTTGCATCACCTGATCCTAAGCCAATACACCAAGGTGTATTACCGTCATCAGCCATTTTTTTAGTTAATGCTATTAGTTCTTCCATTGTTTTTGGAACTTTGTATCCATTGTCTGAAAAGTTATCTGGTGAATACCAAACTAAACTTTTGACGTTTACTCTGTAAAAAAAACCAAAAAAATCTTTTTTACCATTTTTGTCAGGATAAGTTCCTAAATCAACCCAAGATTGACCAGCTGCATAATTTTTTAATACCCATTTCTTCATATCGTTCCCAAGAGGAGTTAATCCTCCAAGAGCAGCGACGTTAGCAGCTAAACCAGGTTGTGGAAATATTGCTAAATTAGGTGGGCTTCCAGCTTTAACATCAATTATTATTTGTTGTTCAAAACTGTCTGATCCCCCATATTCAACTGTAGCTCCAGTAGCATCAGTAAAAGCTTTTATAACTTTTCTGAATTGTTCATCTTGTGGAGCTAGCCACGGTCCAGATATAACGACTTTTTGTCCACTTAGATCTGGGCCTTTGTATGCACCTGCCATCGCACTACTATTTAAGAATAAAGTAGCGATAACAAATGCAAATATAAATTTAAAAGTTTTGTACATTAAACCCCCTTATTAATTAAAAAAAAACAATATATTGATAATAATTATCAAAAACAACTTTGATGAATTTTTACTAACTATAAATAACCACATATAAATTATGATTATGTTAAAAACGAATGTTTGATATTCCCAATATGAATATTTTATTCAATCATTAGTTGTTTTTCCTAGTCTAGCCGCTCCTCTAACTCCACTTGCATCTCCATACATAGGCTTAACGAATTCCGTGTTTAAATTCGAAGAACCGGCAAAATTTCCTGTCATTTCTTTAAGTAAATTCAAATCATTAATTTCATTTGATAGCCCTCCACCGAACACTATAACATCTGGATCAATAGTGTTTATTAATGTAGATAAACTTCTTGAGAGTCTATTATAGAAATTATCTATAAATTTTTGATTTTCCTTTTGGTTTTTGAATATTTCCCCAGCTGAAGTTTTTTTTTTAAATTTTTCAAAATATAAATCTTCCAATCCTTTGCCTGAAACATATTTTTCAATAGAAATATTAGGTACAAAAACGCTATCTTTCGATAATGGAGAAACTTCATCTTCAATTAATCCAAAATATGGTAAAGGGTTATGGCCCCATTCACCTGCATTATTATTTGATCCTGAAATAATTTTTTTATTAATAACTAGCCCACCTCCACATCCTGAGCCAAGTATTACACCAAAAACTGTTTTATAATTTTTTGCAGACCCGTCAATAGCTTCAGATAAAGCAAGGCAATTTGCATCGTTTTCACAAAAAACATTTTTGTTAAGTTCATTAGATATATCTTTTTGTAATGTTCTATTATTTAACCATAAAGAATTGTTTGCATTTTTATGCTTACCAGTTGAAGGAATTATTGCGCCAGGATGACATAAACCAACATTTAATTCTTTGTTAAATTTTCTTTCAATATTTATTACTATTTTTTTTATAAGGTTTATTGTCTCATTGTAACTTTGCGGCGTAGGCTCTCTTTCTCTTAAATGTTCTTTTCCATCCTCAGACAAGACAACACTCTCTATTTTGCTAGCTCCTAAATCTATTCCTATTTGCATTAATTTTTAAGCTTATTTTTTCTCAATTTAACTAACCTTTGATACCAAGGTGTGTGTATTTAACATTCAAATAATCTTTAATCGCCATTGAACCACCTTCTCTTCCATATCCGGTTTGTTTTATTCCTCCAAACGGTGCTTCTGCTATGGCTACTAGAGGAGTATTAACCGCAACAGTACCCGTTTCCATTAGTTCTGAAG
>LULT01000126.1_pt1 | contig 10438 bp, 8 predicted proteins | sample 728141 | NCBI WGS metagenome assembly LULT01 (sample SAMN03860282, study PRJNA289734) | marine metagenome | biome: seawater column; feature: ocean; material: water; isolation source: Red Sea water column Station 108 - depth 100m | place: Saudi Arabia: Red Sea | collected 2011-10-15 | depth 100 m | reverse complement strand
GCTCCAGAAATTCCTGTAGACCCTATTAGATTTGCAGCTGATGGTGGAAGAATGGGATACGCTGGTGGTGGAATAGCAGATCTAAGACAAGGATATTTTTTAGGTAAGTTAGTTAAGAAAGCAACACGAGGAATTAAAAAAATTATTAAATCACCAATAGGTAAAGCTGCATTGTTAGCAGGTGGTGCAGGTTTATTTGGTTACGGACCAGCTAAAGGTTTATTTGCTAGTGGAAAAGGTTTATCATTTAAAAATTTTTTAGCAGACAAAATATTAGGCACAATGAAATATGGTTATCCTACTGAAGCTGGAGTAAGAACTGGTGGTTTATTAAATTTTTTAAAAACACCTAAAGGAGCATTTACAGGTATCGCTGCACTATCTTCGTTACCATTATTATTTGGACAAAGCCAAGAAGAGGAAGAAGGAGTAAACTACGCAGATTTACCAAATATATTTGATAAATATTCTCCTGATCAATTAAGAAAGAGCTGCAGCATTAAATCAATTATATGGAATTAACGATGATGAAGATAAAAAATTTTCACAAGGTGGTAGCGCAGGTTTACCTCCAATAACTTCAGGTGTAGAGGGACAAAATTTACAATCATTCTCTGATGATGAAACACCCATGCCAACGCAACAAGATCAAATGCCAAGACCAAATCCTATGATGGCTGGTAGAATGAATCCTATGATGAGAGGTATGAATCCTATGATGAGAGGTATGAATCCTATGATGGCTAGAGGTATGGGTATGCCTAGAATGATGGCTCAAGAAGGTGGATTGATGCAAGCTTCTTATGGTTATGACGATGCAATGGCTGAAAGTTGGGATGAATTTCAACGTCTTAGAAAATTAGGAGAGATACCTTTGGATTTGGAATTTGATGAGTGGCTAGAGATGCAAGATGTTGAAAGACATATGAAACTTCCATCTAAACCAAGAACAATGGCTCAAGAAGGTGGGCTCATGGACCTTGGTGGTATGGAAAAAGACTATAGAAACGAAGGTGGATTTGTACCAATAGGTGGACAAGAACGAGCTGATGATGTACCAGCTAGATTATCAAAAAATGAATTTGTATTTACAGCTGATGCTGTAAGAGCTGCTGGAGATGGAGACATCGACAAAGGAGCAGAGGTTATGGAAAACATGATGGAAAATTTAGAAAAAGGTGGTAAAGTATCTGAAGAGTCACAAGGATTAAAAGGTGCTCGAGATATGTTTGCTACAGCACAAAGATTAGAAGGAGTTTTATAATGGCCGTTACACAATCACAAGTATTACCAGCACCATTTATAAAAACATTAGGTGAAGATTATGCAAAACAATTACCAGGTGCATTAGCCAAACCTTTACCAACACAAAGTTTTGCACCAACAGTTGCAGGACAAACACAATTACAAAAAGATGCAACAGCATTAACAGGAGCAGGATTAGGTGCATATCAACCATATGTTGCAGCAGCAGGTCAAGCAGCAACAACAGCGGGTGCAGGATTAGGATTAGCACAAACAGGATTAGGAATTGCAGGACAAGAATTAACAGGGGCACAAGGTGCACTAGGCCAAGCTGGTACAACGACTGCAGGTGTGTCACCTTTTATAGGTGCAGCAGGAACAGGATTAACTCAAGCTGGTGCAACATTAGGTGGAGTATCTCCATTTATTAGTGCAGCAGGAACAGGATTAGGCACTGCAGCAGGGTTGACTGGAACAGGTGCAGGAACTGGAACAGGATCTATTGCATCTTACATGTCACCTTACCAACAACAAGTTATTGATACATCACTAGCAGAATTTGATAGACAAGCAGCACAAAGACAACAACAAATTTCTGATGCAGCGGTTGCACTTGGTGGTTTTGGTGGTGGTAGAGAAGGTGTTATGCAAGCAGAATACCAAACACAATCAGATAGAAACAGAGCAGCACTTCAAGCACAATTACAACAACAAGGATTTAGTCAAGCACAAGCTGCAAGACAAGCAGATTTACAAAACCAAATGATGCTATCACAAGGTCAATTAGGATTAGGACAAGCTACATCTGGTTTAGCACAACAACAAGCACAATTAGGATTAAACCAATTAGGTTTAGGTCAAGCACAATTAGGATTAGGACAAGCACAAGCAGCTCAAGCAGGACAAGCCGCAGGTATGGCAGGTCAAAGAGCAGCGCTTGCACAACAACAAGCAGGATTAGGCCAAGCACAATTAGGACTTGGTCAATATCAATTAGGAGCAGGTCAAGCTTTACAAGGCTTCCAAGGAACAGATATCGCAAGAGCAGGATCAGTGGGCGCTGTAAACCAAGCTCAAGCGCAAGCTGTACTAGATGCACAAAGAGAAGCAAACAGACTAGCAGCATACGAACCACTAGAAAGACTTGGTATCTATGGTCAAGCTGTTACAGGATTAATGGGAGGATATCCTGCACAATACCAATTCCAATCACAACCTGGAGCTAGTCCATTAGCACAAGCTCTTGGAATAGGATCAACGTTGGGTGGTATCTACGGTAATGTTATGGGTACAAAAAGATAATGAACAGAACTTTAAGAAGACCAATGTTTAGAACAGGCGGTAGCGCTGAAGGTATTACTTCAGGGTTAGATGTACCTAAATTAAATGCATCAAGGCAAAATTTTGAAAACGGTGGTGATGATTTAGAATCAAAATACAACCGTGCTATGGATTTTATTAAATCTAAACAAACAGCTAGAAGCAGTGACTTTAATGATTTTTTAATTAACCTTGGTTTAGATTTAGTATCAAGACCAAGATCCGGTAACATATTCCAACAAGTTGCAACATCAGCAGCAGGACCTTATCAAAGATTTACTGAAAGAAAATCAACAGCAAGACAAGAACAAGATAAATTATCACAAGCTTTAATTGGTGACATTATGGAACAAATGTCAAAAGAAAAAATAGCTCAAATTGAAAGCAAAGGTGGTCAAGATGATTTTATGTTTGAAAGAGAACAAGCATCATATAAAAGATTAATAGCAGAACAAAGACGATTAGAAAAAGAATTAGAAAAAGCAGGAAAATTTGTAGGTCCTGCAGAAAAAGGCGCACCACAAATTGCACCAGATCAAGAAAAAATTAAAAGTATAGAAGAACAATTAGAAGACAATGCAAAACTACAGGCAAAACTTGCAGGTGTAGAAAAAGACCCTATTAGAGAAACTATATTAAAAGGAATACCTGACGCGTATACTTTTGAAGATTTAATTGTATACGATCAAACAGGTAAATTACCAGTAGAAGATGATTCATTTGCAAAAGGTGGTAGAGTAGGATTACAGATGGGTGGACAACCTATGCCTGCAGCAATGCCCACGGACCAAGGACCAGTAGAAGCTAGTCCAGTACAAAGTTTAACTTTTGAAGAACTAAGAGCAAGATTACCTAATACAATAACAGATGATATTGTAACTTTAATTGCAAGCAGTGAACAAGCGTTAGCTGATTTTGCAAACATACAAACACAACAAGACGTTAATGCATTTAACCAAAAATACGAAGTAAATCTGCAGTTACCAGCGGAGGCGTAAATGGCTTCTAACCAACCTTTTAAAAAGAAAAAAGTAGAATACAACGTTGATCAAAGCACCGTTGATAAAATTTTAAAAAAAAGATTTGGCACAGAAAAAAAACCTAAAAAGTTTACTTGGAAAGGTTTAATGGATGCTACATCTATACTAGATCCTAATCCATTTAGTGAAAGAAAATTAGCAAGAATAAAAGAATTAATGGAAGGCAGTGATGCTGAAGAAAAAGATTACATAGATACATTTGAAGATATAGAAAAAGCATTTTATTCTGGTGCACAAAAATTTGGTTATGCAATTGGTGATCTTGTAACAGCTGGCATTGATATGGTGGCTAATACAGATCTTAATCAAAAACTTACAGAAGTTTATGAAGATAATAAATTAAAAGAACCAGAAACTTTAACAGGTAAAGTAGTTGAAGTATTAACGCAGTACGGTGCTCCTAGTAGTGCAGCTATTAAAATTACCAATAGACTTAGAAGATTGTCTATGGTTGCTAAAGCTAAAGGTGCATCAACAGCAGTTGTTGGATCTACTATAACTAACATAGCATCTAAATCTGGTAATATGGCAAGTGTATTTGGTATTACAGATTTTTTAGCTAGCGAACCTGGTAGAGGAAACATAGTTTTAAAAGAAGAAAACACAGAAGGTTTGTCAGGTCGTGATTTGGCTGTAGCAAGATTTAAAAACAGATTAAGATTTGGTGCAGAAGGTGCAACCATTGGTGCTGGTTTTAGTTTGTTAGGTAAACCTGCATCTATTGGATTAAAATATGGTCTTATGAAACCATTAGGTTTAGGATTAAAATATGGTGTTGGTCCTGTTGTATCTGGTGCATCTTATTTATTATCTAAAGACCCAATAGTTTTACCAACTATATCAAAAGCATTAAGAGGTGGGACACAATATAGTTTAGAAAAAATTATAGCTCCAGTGCTTGCTGGTAAACTACCTATTAAAACACAACTACCTGACTTTGATAAATGGAGAATGTTTTCTGTAAACTCTGATGATCCATTAAAAGCAAGATTAAAAAAATTAGATAATGTTTTATCATGGTTTAGATCTGTTGGTAAAAACACAGGACAACAATTTACGTTATCAACAAGAGCAGCTAGAGAAATAAAAGGAAGATCTAGAACAATTGAAAAATATTTAGAGTCTATTGAAAAAAAATCATATGATTTAGCTAAAGCAAATAAAGATTTATACAACACAAAAACTACATCACCATCAAGTCAAAAACATTATTTAGATCAAACATTAAGTTATTTACAAGGTAAAACAAGATTAAGTGAATTACCTAGTTTAATACAGGACAGTGCTAAAAATTTAAACGCAGAATTATTAAAAATTAAAAAAGTTTTTGCTGGTATGTTACCAGAAAGTGAACTTAAAAAATACATATTAAAAAATCTTAGCACATACATGCGTAAATCTTTTTCTATATTTACAGATCCTACATACAAACCAGATAAAAAAATATTTGATGGTGCCGTAAATTATATGGTTAATCTTGTAAAAAATAATAGAGATTTAAGAAGAGCAGCAATAGAAGAACCTGCGTTTAAATCTTTTAAACCTGATGTTAGAATAAGAAAAAGTGCTGAACAATTAGTTAAAAAAATATTAAGAGATGGTAAAACTAACAATGGTGACCCATTAGAGTTTTTAAAAACTGTATCTAAAAAACAATTAAGATTAAAAGATATTATAAAAACAGGTGATGAACTACCTGATGCAATTAAAAAATTACTAGGTGAAGAAAATAATTTAAAAGCATCAGTATTTACTACAGCTTCACATGCAATAACACAAACAACAAACAAAAAATTAATGGATCGTATTGCTGCATTAGGTATTAAAGAAGGATGGTTATTTAAAGATGAAGCAAGAGCAAACGCAAGAGGTATATTAGATGCACAAAAAATAGGTAACGTACCTGGACTAGGTTTTTTATCATCTAGACTATCAAAACTACATGCATCAAATGATATTGTGCAAGCATTTAGAGGAACACCTGGTAAGTTAGATGAACTTATACAAAGTAATGCATATAGAGCAATACTACAATTAAAAGTTGCTACACAGTTTGGTAAAACAGTTTTATCTCCAGCAACACAAGTTAGAAACGTTACATCAGCAAGTTTATTTCCGTTAGCAAATGGACACATAGGTGGCGGGTCATCTGTTACTGAAGCATTTAAAATGACACTAGATGATATATTTGGTGCGGGAAAAGTTTTAGACGAAAAAGTATTAATTGATAAGATAGAAGATAAAATTAGAAGAGGGGTATTAGATGAAAACATAGTGGCATCAGAGCTTGGAGCCGTTCTTAAAGATATTAAAAAAGGATCTATTAATTCTATGGATGGTTTATATCTTAAATTAACTAATGGTAAGTTTATGAAAGGTGCAACACGTATTTATGCGGGTGGTGATAACGTTTGGAAATGGTTTGGTGATGAGTATGTGCAATCACAATTAAAAAATACGTACAAAAATTTAAATGCACTTAAAAAATGGTTTCCTGAAATACAAGGACAAAATTATATTGCAAGAGATTTATTTACTAATAAATTAAAAACATATGATGACGCAATAAAAGAAGCTGCAGCATGGTACATTAGAAATACATATCCAACATACAGTAAAGTTCCAGAGGCAATTAAAGCAATAAGAAAATTACCGTTTGGTAACTTCGTGTCGTTTCCTGCAGAAATGATGAGAACAACATTTAATATTTTAAATTTAGCAGCAAAAGAAATATCATCTAGTAATCCTGCTTTAAGACAAATAGGTTATAGAAGGATGATAGGTGCTTATACCGTATTAGGTGGCGCAGGGACAGCAGCTGTTAACATTGCATCTGAAGCATCGGGTGTAACTATGGAAGAATTACAAGCATATAAAAATTCATTTGCAGCAGATTGGAATAAAAATTCTATACTATTACCAATAGATAAATGGAAAAAAGGTCAAGGAAAAGCAATAAACTTTTCATATTTTAGTCCATATGATGTTGTGCAAAAACCATTTGAAGCGTTTATGAAAGCTATACACGATGGAAGAACAAGAACTAATCAAGATTGGGATGATATGACAATGAAAGCTTTTGCAGAAGCAGGTGGTGAAATATTTAGTTCATTTGTATCTGAGCCATTAGGTTATGAAAGAATTATTGACGTATTACCAAGAGGATTTTTTGGTAGAGGTGGGCAGAAAAAAGCAGGTGGCGCTGTTTATTCTGAAGATACAGATTCTATTGGAGATAAAATGTATAAAAGTTTTGCACATTTTGCAGAAGGTATAGAACCAGGTATTGCAACAACAGGTAAAAAAATAGTTGGTGCTATAGATAACGATTTAAAACCTGGTGGACAACCATTAAGTTTAAGAGATGAAGCACTAGCATTATTTTCTGGTATTAGAATTATAAACGTTGATGTGCCAAGAAGTTTTAACTACAAAATGACTGATTTTAGAAGAAAAAAATTATCTGTAACTAAAGCAGAAAATTTTTATAATTTAGAAAACGCAGTTGATAGAGGTGGTGATGAGTATGTTAAAGAATTTGAAGCCATACAAGAAGAAATGTTTAAAGTGCAACAAGAGTTTTATAACGTATTAAAAGATGGATCTGCATTAGGTTTAACAAAACAAGATATAAGAAAACTTATGAAACGTAGAGGTTTTAGTAATAGAGAAATTAATACTTTGTTTAGAGGTAAGTTTACGCCATTTAAAGTATCAGAATCTTTAATGCAAAAAAGACTTAGAGATCTTAAAAAAGCATACCCAAATGAAATTATTAATAAAGATTTCTTTTACCCAAGAAAAGATTTTAATAGAGTTATGAGAAAATATAGAAAAAAATCTTTAAAAGTTGAACAACCGGAAGAAGATGAAACATCTATATTTAATAAAATAACAGATGCAATAATACCACCAGCAGGTGCAGCAGAAATAGATCAACCAGTTGCAAATACTAATCAAAGAATAGAAACACCACCATTACCGGCTACATCAATGCCAAATAGACAAATGACATCACTTCCAAGCTTACAAAAAAGTCCAGTAACAGGCTTGACAAGGACGGAGAGTGCATTACTATCACCGAGTGAGCAAGTAATTGCTAGGAGAACATAATGAGTAAACCTTTAAAAATATCTGAAGAAGCAGCAGTGCAAATGCCGATGAAAACGGTTGCCAGCTTGATCGCGATGGTTGCGATCGGCACCTGGGCATACTTCGGAATTATTGAGACCCAAAATAAAATTTCTACAACGCTAGAGTTGATGGAAAAAGATTTAACTGAGAACACAGAGTTTAGAATTAAATGGCCTCGGGGTCAACTTGGTTCACTTCCGGCAGATTCCGAACAATTTATGATGATCGAGGATTTATATAAGACCACTGATAAGTTAAACAAACATATAGACTCTATGGCTTTAAACAAAGTCAACATAGAATTTTTAAGAAAACAAATGGACAAAGTTTTAGAAGATATTGAAAAATTAAAAGACGCAAGTAGAGAAATACATTATAAAAACGGAAATGGGAGTACACACTAATGATCGAAGCGGTGATAGGATTATTAATGTTCGTAAACGGAGAAATTAAGGAACATCGTATTCAAGACTCAATGGCCCAATGCTTACGCGGGAAACGTGAAGCGGAGAGACAGTATAGTGAAACTGTATCTTATAAATGTTGGAAGGGTAAAGCAAAAACCGAAATATATATGGGCGAAAAATCTATTAAGGCAATAATCTTAGAATAATTATGAAAAAAGATAACGCATTACAAAAAATTGAATCACACGAAAAGTTATGCAGAATTATGCAAAAACAAACTTACGACAAAATACATAAATTAGAACAACAAATAAACAGGATAGAAAGCATTTTATTAGTGTCTGTAGGGGCCTTGATTACAGGCATGGCATATGTTATATTTACTTTAATTATAAGGTAAGAAATATGAATCTTTCACGAAACTTCAGCCTTCACGAATTAATTAAATCGGATACAGCAATCCGTAAAGGGATTGATAACAATCCTAACCCAGATCAAATAGATAAACTAAAAGTATTGTGTGAAAAAGTTTTACAGCCAGTACGTGATCACTTCGGTAGAGTCAAGGTGACTAGCGGGTTCCGTAGTCCAGAGCTGTGCCAGGCCATCGGCAGCTCAGTCAACAGCCAACATGCCCGTGCAGAAGCTGCGGATTTTGAAGTAGTAGGAACAGACAACGCTGAACTAGCTGATTGGATTTATAAAAATTTAGAAACAGATCAATTGATCCTCGAGTTCTACAAACCAGGCGAACCCAATTCGGGCTGGATCCACGCAAGTTATGTAGAAGAAGGTAGACGTGCACAGTTTATGCATGCATATCGAGATCTTAATGGTAAAGTTAAATACAAACCCGTAATTGGATCAGCTAAACACCTAATTTGAAAATTTGCGCGCGCTACGCGTATAGTCCTACGTTTTACTGGACTAAATCCAGTCTTTTAAATCTTCCCCTAGTACTTGAGATGCAATATTGACTTTATCGCGAAGTGCTTTAACAATTTTTTCATCAACTGTGTCTTCTGCAATAATATCAACATATGTAACATTTTTCTTTTGACCTATTCTATGCGCTCTATCTTCTGATTGAAGTCTTTTCTCTAAATCATAGCCATTAGAGTAATATATTACAGTGTTGGCTGCGGTAAGTGTTATACCGTAGCCACCTGTTTGAGGAGTTCCAACGATAAATCGACATTTATCATCATTTTGAAATTTTCTAATATTCTTCTGTCTTTCATCTTGAGGCGTAAGCCCATAATAGTCAACAATGGAACCTGGACCATGGACCTTAACAACTTCCTTAATAATGTTAGTAATGTCATGTTGGTAATTTGCCCAAATTATAGCTTTTCCTTCTAATTCGTCTAAAACGTTCATTAACTCACTAATTCTATTATTAGCTATTTCTTGTGTAGTGCCATCATCAGCAGTAAAATGACCACATGTAATTTGATGTAATCTCATTAATTGAGTTAAAACAGTCATGGTAGATGTTACTTTACCATTTAAGTGTGCTAATGCTGTTTCTTTCATTTGAGTATAAATTTTTCTTTGATCTGCAGACAAAGTAATTTGTCTTTTAGTCCAATTTTTTTCAGGTAAATCTAAACAATCTTCTTTTAATACTCTATATGAAAAACTTTTTAATTGATCGGATAACTCACTTAAATTTTTAAATTTATCTACAACTTGTATTGATCTACCTCTAACATGTAGAGTTTTCATTTCTGCATATCTATTTCTAAACGCATAAAATGAAGTAAAATCTAATAACCATGGACTTAAAAATTCACATTGACTATATAAGTCTAATGGGTTTTTAGTAACAGGAGATCCTGTCATTATTCTTCTATACTTAGTTTTAGTTGATAATTTAAGTATATTTTTTGTTCTTTGTGCTTTAGGATTTTTAATAGTTGTACTTTCATCTATGGCCATTAAAGTATTATGACTATTTATAAATTTTAATGCAAAATCAGTTCCTTTAGTTGTACTAAATGCTTCTACATTCATAACTAAAATATGAAGAGCTGTTTCTACCTCAAATAAACTTTCTAATTTTTCTTGCTGTTTTTTAGTTATATTTGGTTGCCATAATATAGACACATTTTCAATATGCTCTGGTAAATGAGTTGGTAGTTCTTGTTCATACCAAGTTTTAACAACACCTTTTGGTGCCACAATTAGAACACCATCTATTTTGCCTTTATCATATAGCATTGCAGCATTATCTATGAGTACCTTAGTTTTACCTGTACCCATTTCCATAAAATAAGCAAAAGTTTCTCT
>LULT01000137.1_pt1 | contig 10626 bp, 11 predicted proteins | sample 728141 | NCBI WGS metagenome assembly LULT01 (sample SAMN03860282, study PRJNA289734) | marine metagenome | biome: seawater column; feature: ocean; material: water; isolation source: Red Sea water column Station 108 - depth 100m | place: Saudi Arabia: Red Sea | collected 2011-10-15 | depth 100 m | reverse complement strand
CTTCATTCCTGTATCTGTTCACTTGGCTCGCCTTGTCATTCGCGCTGGTCAACCCTCCTCTCGCAGACATAGCCGCTCCTCACTTGGCAGGTGACATAGACATCAAGGCAGAGTCCGAGATGATGGATGAGACTTCGTACTCCGGAGGGGAATTCGAGATTCTAATAGACGAGGATACGGTGAACATCACCCTGGGGCTGGCAGTAAGGGACAACGTCGATGCTGGGAACTCGACGATTAGCCTGATCATCTATGAGAAGGGGAATAGGGACCAGCCGCTAGTGCATATAATCAATGGGACCACTTCCCAGATCGCTGAATCCGGGCCCTCAAACACATTCTCGTCAGTGGCAGACGAAGATTGGCTAAGGGGGCTGAAGAAGAACACGTTGACCAACAAGTACGGCGAGCCAAAGGTCTCCCCCAGCACCGAGGACATCAGGATGGCATGGGACATGTGCCCCGGTGGTTGTGACGTGGGTACCTACTACGTCGAAATTGAGTTGTTCGAGGAGGACCCGAGAGTCCCCTGGAGCACGGGAAAAAACGTGTGGTCAGAGGACTATACGCTAAGGATACTCAAGGCATCAACCTAGCTGCCGATCAAACCGCATATCTTTGCCGTCATCGCATCCAGCTGGAGGGCCTCTCCCCCTCCCTCGACCATCCTGAAGTCGCACTCGGCCATGGCCTCTGTCACAGCTAACTTCTGCACCTCGTCGAGGAAGGTGACTCCGCCCAGCTCCCGATGAAGCTGGTTCACCAGATCTGTGCCTGCCAGTCCGAACCTGTCGAGAATCCCCTTCATCCTACGTCTTGCCGGCTGGAAACCGTCCTCCTTGCAGGCGAGGAAGAAACCATGCAGCTCTTCAGGAGGTGCAGTGGCAGTGGTCTCGTACACAAGATCCCTGGTTACGTGGTTGTCCAGGGATGACGCTACCTGCAGCGAGGTGATGGCCTTCCTGAGGTCGCCTAGGCTGACGCTCGCTATCGCTTCCGCTGCATCGTTGTCCAGCTCCACCCCCTCACTGTTTGCGACGTCTACTACCCTCTCCAGGACCTTCTCTTCGTCCAGTGGCCTGAACCTGAAGACTGCGCACCTGGACTGGATTGCTTCCACTATCTTGGAAGAGTAGTTGCAGGACAGGATGAACCTGCACGTCTCCGCGTACTGCTCCATTATCCTCCTCAGTGCGCCTTGAGCATCTGGGGTTAGCGCATCGGCCTCGTCAAGGAAAATTACCTTGAAGGAGGTCCCTGGCATGGGCGCGGTCCGTGCGAACTGCTTGACCTTGGTCCGAATCGACTCAAGCTTTCTTTCGTCGCTTGCGTTCATCTCTAGCAGGTTGTCCCTGTATCCGTCTCCGAATACGTCACGTGCCAGTGCCAGGGCCGCGGTCGTCTTGCCCGTACCCGGGGGCCCGGCGAACATTAGGTGGGGAAACGTCTTCGATTCGGAATATGATCCCAGTCTCTCGACAACCGACCTCTGCCCCTTGATTCCACTCACAGAACGGGGGCGATGCCGCTCCACCCATAGTTCGCTCATGCTGTTCCCCCACCAACCAAGAGCGAGCGTCCTTGAAGGTTGGGGGCGCCTAGCCGGCCGTCTCAGTAGCTCTCTTCCTGGCTGGGGAAGCTCCCGCCTCTGACGTCATCGATGTACTTGCTGACGGCCTCGTCCACTATCTCGCCCAAGTCCGCGTAGCGGCGTAGGAACCTGGGGGAGAAATCCTTGGTGATGCCCAGCATGTCGTGCAGGACAAGCACCTGGCCATCGCAGTCGGCACCGGCCCCGATCCCAATTGTAGGGATGTCCAGTGCCTCGCTGACTTCTTTCGCCAGGTTGGCTGGGATCTTCTCGAATACAATCGCGAAGCACCCCGCCTCTTGCAATGCCAATGCGTCCTCCATCAGCCTCTTCGCCTCTTCCTCTTCCTTGGCTCGCACCGTGTAGGTTCCGAACTTGTATATCGACTGGGGGGTAAGTCCCAGATGTCCCATTACTGGGATTCCAGCAGTGAGGATTCGCTTGATCGAGTCGACTATCTCCAACCCCCCTTCGAGCTTTACAGCGTGCCCCCCGGACTCCTTCATTATCCGGATGGCACTCTTCAGGGCCAGCTTGGAGTCGCCCTGGTAACTTCCGAAGGGCATATCGACGACCACCAGGCACCTATCCACCCCATTAACCACGCATTGAGCGTGGTAGATCATGTGTTCAAGGGTCATTGGGACAGTGGTGTCGTTCCCAGCCATCACGTTTGATGCCGAGTCCCCCACGAGGATGACGTCCACGCCAGCGCCGTCGACAAGCCTTGCAAGGGAGTAGTCGTAAGCCGTCAGCATGGTAATTTTCTCGCCAGCGCGCTTCATCTCCTGAAGAGTGTGAGTAGTGACCTTCTTGGCTCTGCTAGAAACCATCGTGCGCCCCCCGGGAACCTTTCCAGAACGATTTCCGCCTTCAACCATACGCCTTACGAGTCAATCGCCCGTATTCATTTCCCGGACCATATCTAGGAACTCATCGACATCGATGAGGCCGTCGGTATCTCTGTCTCCCCAGTGGAAGAAATCTCGTACTAGTTGATTCTCCGAATTGTGACGCGTATGCGAGATGACCAGCGCTTCGTCATCAATTTTGGAACTCTCGCCCTCGATGTAGCCAAGTGCCCGGATCGCGCTGACGAACTGACCTAGGTTCAACTTACCAGTGGCCTCCGTATCAGCGGCGTGGAATGCTGCGAACCTCCGCCTCCTCTCGACTTCATCGGGGTCGGTGAGCATCTTCCTCGACGTTTCCCATGGAGTAATCTCGTTCTCTACCCGACTCTCTCCGTATGATTTGTAGATAATAGCCCCAAGGACGACTGCAACAGCAGCACCAATCAGAGACTTCGTTCCCATTAGGTAGAGGAGAGCGCCACCACCAAAGATTCCGAATAGCTGCACTAGTGGATAGAGAGGTCCCGGAGTCTTCCACTCTGGAGCATACCAAGCATGTGACCCAGACGAGCTGCGGAGCACAATCACACAGGCATTAATCAGCATGAAAATCATGATCTTGAATCCAGAGGCCAGTTCTGCGACGTCGTGGACCGGGAGGAAGGTGATAGCTGCCGCCATCGCCAGACCAGTGCCGATTATCGCCCAGTGTGGGGTCTCAAACCTGCTGTGGACGTCCTCTAGGAATTGCGGGAGGAGCTTGTCTACGGCCATGGCGAAGGGGAATCTCGATGATGCCAGAATACCAGCTAGGGCCATTGATGTCATTGTAATGACCGCAAGTATCGCAGCTACTGTTGCGACGGCCTCTCCACCTACTGCATTTGCGAAGATGTAAACGGGATCCTCGCCAGCATGACCCTGGCTTTCCATGTATTCGCTGGGGTCAACAGCGGCTGCCATGACCATGGTTACGGTGACGTAGAGGATACAGCTGAAAAGTAGGGATAGCAATATCCCATACGGCAAGTTCCTCTCCGGGTCCTTTACCTCTCCTCCAACTGCTGCGATCTTGGTAACTCCGGCGTAGGAGACGAAAACGAATGCAGACGTGGACGCCACTGAGCCCCAGTCCCCGCCGAACGCTTCCTTGGATGTCACAGCATCCCAGTTCATGTCACCAGAATATACGGCCCAAGCACATAGCCCTAGCAAGTACGCAGATGAAGTCATGACTATCGGGATCTGGATCTTCTTGATCCTCTTGACTCCCAGGATGTTGATTACCACGATTATTGCTAGAAGCACGAGTGCCGCCGTCTCGATGTTTATCTCCACCCCAATCAGTTCCTCAATGACCCAGAGATAAGCCTTGAAGCCTATTAGGGCGAATGCAGACTTCAGCATGAAGTTGGCCCACAGACCGAGCCCAGCAATGGTCCCTATCATTGGTCCGAATGTCCTTTGCACATAGACGTAAGAACCCCCGGAGGTAGGCATCGCAGTGGATAGCTCCGATTTAGAAACGGCACCGGGTAGAACGATGAGAGCGGCTACCAAGTATGCTAACCAAACCCCTCCGACCGGATTCGAGCCACCACCCATTTCCAGCATGGCTAGGGCCGGGAGAACGAATAGTCCGGAGCCAATCATAGCCGAGAGGGAGATAATCACCACGGAGAACAACCCCAATTTGCGCTCCAGGGCCCCAGATTCGACCTCTGTGGGTGTCAGGACAATGCCCACTAGGTCCTTTGGGCCATAGGTCTTCATGGCGCTCCGGCCCTACAGGACCCAGTTGAAGGTTCTGCCACCCAAGTGTTAGAAACTGTGACGATGGCGCGAAGCCATGAGTGATGTGATAGAGGAAAATACGGTGGCTACAGTGCACTATACAGGGACCTTTCCCGATGGCGAAGAGTTCGACAGCAGCGTTGGGAGGGAACCGCTAACCTTCCTGGTCGGCCACGGACAGATGATTCCCGGTTTCGAGGCGGAGATGATGGGTGCCTCAGTCGGGGAGAAAAGGCAATTCACACTGGACCCAGACAGGGCTTACGGCCAGAGGGACGAGGGTTTGGTGCAGACCGCTTCTTTGGACCAATTCCCCGAAGGGGGAGTCGCGGTCGGGAACATGGGCGTTGCGCAGACAGATTATGGCCAGATGCCGTTCCTCGTCACCGCTATCGAGGGTGATCAGGTCACTATAGACTACAACCACCAAATGGCCGGGAAGACGCTGCAGTTCAGCGTCGAAGTTGTGGAGGTCAGGCCAGCGGATCCCGAAGAACTAGCTCATGGCCATGTTCACGGGCCTGGCGGGCACCACCACTAGGACGAGCATTCCTAACCGTTATCTCCGTCATCCCGATGGGTGCTAAGGATGACGAAGCAGGCCCCGTTTCTGGTCGCCCTGATGCTGGCCACATCGATGGCTGGATGCATGGGTGTCGGAGGCGGAGGCGGAATCTTCGGAGAGGACGAGCCGAGGGACCCACTCAGAATTAACCACATCCAGATGAAGGGAACCCACAACTCGTACCATGTGGAGCCTCTAGTGTCCCCCACAAGGGAGTACATGTATACTCACGAGCCCCTGGACGTTCAGGCCTCTCAGCTTGGAGTCCGCCAGTTCGAGATCGACGTCTGGTGGGACATAAGGGAAGGCCTGAGGGTATACCACAACCAATACGACTCGGGGACGACTTGCCCAACCTTCGAGGATTGCCTCGGGACTCTCCTATCTTGGTCAAATGACAATCCAATGCACCATCCCCTATTCATATGGATTGAGCCGAAGGACTGGCCAGAGCAAGCGGCGGATGTGACGACTACTCTGGAACTCTCGGGCCTCTTGGATGACATAGAGCAGGAGATCTCGGAATTCTGGCCCCGCAACAAGACAATCGCACCCGACGATGTCCGCGGGGAAAGGCAATCTCTGAACGAGGCCGTCCAGGAGGACGGATGGCCCCTTCTGGAGGAGAGCAGGGGCAAGGCCGTGTTCGTCCTGCTCGCAACGGGGGATACTAGGGACATTTACCTGGAGGCGCATCCAGGGCTATCGGGTGCTAGGATGTTCACCCTTTCCGATGAGGGCAGTGCAGAGGCGGCAATATTCTCTATCACCGACCCCCTGGGCAACGGCGAGGAGATCACCAGACTGGTGAGTGATGGCTACATCGTACGCAGCCGTGCCGACAGTGGGGGGGAGGAGGCTGACAACAACGACACTTCTCGGAGGGACGCGGCCCTGGCGGTAGGCGCCCACAGCATCTCTACAGACTATCCCGCACAGGTCGAAGGGGTCGACTACTGGGTCGAAATCCCTGACGGAAATCCAAGCAGGTGCAATCCCGTATCTGCTCCGGAGTGGTGCACCTCAATGGACCTAGAGTCACTTTGATTCAGGCCTTTGCTATGACCTTCAACTCGATTGCTATTGCCGTTGGGAGGGCATCCACCGCCACCGTCGTCCTTGCTGGTAGGATTTCCGAGAAGTACTCCGCGTATACCTCATTGTATCCCGGGAAGTCCCTATCCATATCGATTAGGAAAACTAGGACGTCCACCACCTTGTCAAGGCTTGAGCCATATTCCTCGAGAATTACCTTGACGTTGTTAATTACTGAATGGGTCTGTGCCTTGATGTCGTATTCCATCGGATTGCCCTCTTCATCCTTTATTGGCCCTCCAGGAATCTCATTGTCACCAGGGGTACGGGGGCCCATTCCGCTTACGAAGACCAGGTCCCCAACTCTGTTCAGATGGGGGTACGCTCCAACTGCAGAAGGCCCACCCTCCGCGATGAATGGCCCGTTCTCGCTGGTCAGCTTGCTTGCGGCCTTCTTCCCCACAACCGCTCCGACCATTCCACCAACCGGGCCCCCAAATGCCACTCCCGCTGCTGCTCCCAGTGCACCCCCCGCGGACTTCGCTAGCGAAGAGCCCACCTCGTCGTATAACTTCTCGATAACCTGTCCGGGGGCATCGATAATTCCCTGGATGATCTCCTGCCTCTTATCCTCGCTTTCCAGAGTCTCCCCTATTCCGGAGTAGACCTTCTCGATAGCTTCAGCGGGCGCATCTACTATTTCCTGGAGAACTCTTTCCCTCTTCTCCTCAATTGTCAACTCCTCGGAATCTGACATCATATCATCCCCTTGTCAAGCACCCCTCTGTCTCCATGGTAGTGCTCGACATCGTCCTCGTCGAATTCTTTGTCCCCGATTCCCTTCTCCGAGGGAGTCAGCTGTATCACTGCCCCCCCTGCTCCGTGTAGGGCCTCGTATGCCAGCACCTCTCCCTCGTAGTTGTTGTGCTGCCCCATGGTCGCCGCCATCCACCATGCCGGTTTGTAAGCCACTACCTTGCTGACTCGAATTTGCCCCTGGATGTCTCTGCTGAGTTGGCTAATGTCTTCGAGCCTCCCATCCTCAAAGAACTCGAGGATCTTCTGGTTCCACTCGTCATCCTTGGCTGAGTGAATCCTGTCCCCCGATGGTTCAATGTGCTCGGTGAACATTCTGTTCGACAGGCTGGCTACCACAACCACCGCTACCTTCCTTCCTAGGTTACTAATTGCGTCCCTACATGCCTTGCCTAGAACAATCTGCTCCGCTCGGTTGGAGTATACGTTGCTTGAAACGATGCAGGCTGGAATCCTGTTGTCCGGGTTCAGAAGCTTCAGAGCCACTACCGAACCAGTATCGATCGGGAAACCGTCGTAGGCCACCGTCCTTGCTTGCAGCCCCCTCTCTTCGCAGCAGTCCCTGAAGCATTCTGCGAACTCGGCATCCATCTTGAATTCGTATTCCATCGAGCCCAGGAAGTGGAAGTCGTCGTCGACGTGAGTGAAAACGGGGCTCGGATGAGCCTGTATCTGGTGGCCGATGATGCTGGGCCACGTTGTGGAGTAGATCATGATTAGGTCCGCACCACTTTCCTCAATTCGCTGCCTGCATGTGTCGAAGGCGTTCCTGAGTCTATCCCATCCCTCATTCTGTTCAGGTGCCAGCAGCGGATGTGGATGGGGCGGAACGTATAGTCCAAGTCTGATGTCGGGGGATTCGGCCATTAAATCACATCACAGAACTAGGGCTCTAGTGGCAGAGTTCGGATCCCAGGCGGCGATAACGTTCCCTGTGCCAATAACCGATTGGTATCCGTAGATCTCTGCGGGGTAGTCTGGCATTCCCATTGCAGCCATCATCCAGGTCAGCCCCCCTCCCTCGGCCTCTGCCATCGTCTGCTCAATCATTTCTGGCAGTATTCCGATTACCTCTTCCATCCTACCCTCCCTCATCATTTCTATCACCTTCATGTCCCAGACGTATTGGCTGTGGTTGTATATGTGCTCACGACTCATATCTTCAGGGAGAGGCGCCTCAGTTACGAAGTGGCGATGCGAAAGAGAGTGGCTGGCAACCAAGACCACTTTCTTCCCGCTTTCCTCTATCGCTTTCGAGACGGCCCTTCCAAGGGCGGAGGCTTGCTCGTTCATCACCTCGTCCGAGTAGTAGTGTGTGGAGCGATTGCTGCTAATTGTCACAATGGGCTTGTCCCAATCCGGATTCATCATGTGACAACTCACTATCGTCCCATAGTCGACCCTGAAGTCAGGGTTCCTCATCATCATGGAAACGATTCCAGCCTCTTCAGCCGAGCGTTGCATGGCTTCTGAGAGCTCTACGTCTACCTTGATATCGTGGTGGAACCTGAAGAGGTTGGGGAAAATCGGGTCCACGCTGATGTTCTGGAATCTCTCCAGACCCAGGAAGTGGTTCCCGATGTACGTCTGCCAATGCGGAGTAAGGACGACTATGCAGTCGTAATCAACTTCCTTCAGTTTCCTAGCTAGCATATTGTATCCCCACCGGAGGGCCTCCCACCCTCCTTCAGAAAACGGCTCGTTCTGCTCGGGATTCTCCGCATATACCACGTGGGGAGGGTGCGGTGCGAGGCATCCCAGCACTATCTCTCCCTTCGCCATGAATCAGCGAGGTCGTGAAATCCAAAGAAAACCTTCCGGCTCGATACGCAGCCTTCATTGGCAGATGATAGTACGGATTGACGTGAAGTGGGAAAAGCCTCCCTTGTGGCCAGTCGCAATTCCAAGCCTACTTGGATTCTTGATGGCATGTTCCCCCCTCAGGGAGCATAAGTTCGAAGCACTGAGCTTCATTTCTACGGCCGAGGGACAAGACTCCCTCATCACCCCCCTTCTGGGGATGATTCTGATGACCTCGCTCGTTCACTTCGCCCCCCAGGAGATAGGCAATCGATTCGAGCTGGCATCTGGAGCAATTGCCGCTCTTCTGTTTGGGATGATTCCCCAAGCATTCCTTTTCCCTTGGATGATAGTCGTGGTTCTGTTGTGGATATCCCAGTCGATATACGTCTGGAGGCGGAGCTACCCTCCGTTTCGAATTGGGATTTGGCTGGGCCTAGGGGGGGCATCTGGGCTATTCATAGGTGGCTTCTTTGCGAATTACTTCCTATGAATCTCAGCGAGCCCCCCACTACCCACCCCATTATCGCGAAGGATACCGCGGACATCGCCAGGGCAGAGAAAATCAGCTCATCATCGACGTACTCGATGGTCACTCTGGCCTCACCCACCCCATCTTCTCCTTGGTGACTGAGTATGACGAAGTGCCCATCAAAGATAGAGGGAGTCATCACTTCTTTCTCCAAGGAATCTCCTGCCCCAAGGGTGACGGCGTTCCCACTGAGGGGCAACGAGCCCCACTCAATCACGCCGCCATTGGCATGCTCTTCGACCTCGTCCCTGTGAATGATCAGGACCTCGAGTGGCTCCTCTCCCACGTTTACCACAGATACCCTTGCCGGATCCCAGAATGTGTGAACCTCGATAACATCCAGGTTCACGTCACCCGGGGTTGCCCTCTTCGGTCCCAGGGCCATCAATCACCACGAGGCCCAGGATTGCTGTCCCGATTACCGCGAACGCGATTGAAAGATTGGCCACTTCCTTCTGTGGCAGCGCGGACTTCCAGCCATTTTCTGGGATCGACCGCAGAATCGGCTGAATCCTGTGGCTGAATAGGGCGCAAATTATTGCGAGAAAGACCCCCGGGACCACGTCGGAAATCCAATGAATCCCGAGGTACTGTATGCTGAAGAGGTATATCGGGACGTTGGCAGCCACGAATAGGTCGAACTCCCTGTGCCGCCACTCGCCGATGCTTATGCCCAAGTCCCTGACATGAAGCCTGTTGATGATCAGCAGGCCTATCGGGATCCCGACGTGAAGGCTAGGGACCCCATTGTCGAAGGGGTCGACTTCGGTGAAGAAGAAAAGCCTCCATTCGTCATGGTACATCAGAGCCTTCATCTCTGGGATGAACGAAGAAGTCACTTCTACGTTGAAGAAGAGGTAGAAAGGGACTGCAAGGACGTATATGACGAAGTAATTCAGAACAGCCTTGTCCGCCATGACCTCGTCCTTGCAGAGGATGTAGTACATCGGGCTGAACCAGATTAGGAACAGGTATACGAAGAGATAGTGGAATGAGAGAACGTCTGTTAGGAGCCCGTTCTTGAAGGAATCCTGGGCCCATAGGGCAAAATCTCCTTCTAAGTCGTGAACAAGGTGGGTAAACCCCCCAACTCGAGGCTTGATTGCCTCGTTGTGCTGATCAATGAATGCTTTGAGTCCGTACATTACCACGTAGAGGGAGATGTGCCACTTGTACCCCTTCTCCCTGATCTCATTGCCCAATTCCCTTAGGCCAACCCTCATCTCAGGCTCATCTCTGGTGAGTAGTCGCTGCAGCGGTATTGTTGCGAGCAGTATCGCGGCCATCACGGTCTCGTAGGGGCCAATGGGCCACGCCATGGCTCGCTGCGACTGCCCCATGGTCAAGAAACTTACAATCAATACCCACTGTTCTTGGGGGTTGCTGGACAGCAGCGGTATTGAGGTAGGGCCCATTCGAAAGCCCCCAACCCATAAGTCGGAAAGCACCCGGCGAAGGACGTGGAAGGGCACGAGTTGTGGTTGTCCCAGTGCATTGGGTTGGGTTTCGAGCCCGAGGCCAGGCATTACGCGGAGGGGACTCGCACTTCTCAGGACGCAGCCGACCAACTTGGCTGCGATGTCGCTCACATCGCCAAGTCAATCGTCTTCTCAGGAGAAGTAGGGGCCATCATCGTCAT
>LULT01000305.1_pt1 | contig 10679 bp, 10 predicted proteins | sample 728141 | NCBI WGS metagenome assembly LULT01 (sample SAMN03860282, study PRJNA289734) | marine metagenome | biome: seawater column; feature: ocean; material: water; isolation source: Red Sea water column Station 108 - depth 100m | place: Saudi Arabia: Red Sea | collected 2011-10-15 | depth 100 m | reverse complement strand
GGAAAAATGCTTTGGTAATAATAGTGATTCTTCTTGGAACACTATTCGCTCTGCCTAATTTCTATGGTGAAGATCCTGCTTTAATAATCTCCAAGGAGAGCGGTCTAGTTTTTAATGAAACTGAGTTAAAGGATGTTGAAGATTTCCTCTTGAGCAGAGAATCAAATTTTACTTCCATTACTAATAAAGATGGGGATTTGCTTATCCGTTTCGCTAATGTTGAAGGACAAATAGATGCTAGTGATCGAATAAGATCGTATTTAGGTAGATTTTCCACAGTGGCTTTGACCTTCGCGCCAAGAATGCCAGGGTGGATTCAGCAGCTAGATTTAAATCAAATGAGTCTAGGTCTTGATCTTAGGGGAGGGGTTTATTTTAAATTTGAAGTTGATCTTGATGCTGCAATACAGCAGAGGCTTGATCAGTACATCACTGACATCAATAAATCACTTATCGATCAGAGAATAAGAAGAAGTATAAGAAAAGAAGGCAATAGTCTGAGGGTCGAGTTGGCTAACCCTGAGGATTACAATCAGGCACGGCGGTCTGTTAGAGAGATTGATAACTTACTTGAAGTAACAAACGCTTCTTCTGGCTCGCAAACCGTTATGGTTGTGAACATGACAGACGATCAGCTTAAGCAAAGACGAGATTTTGCCATCCAACAAAATATTCTGACGATGAGAAATAGAGTCAATGAATTAGGTGTGGCTGAACCAATTGTTCAGCGACAAGGGCTTGACCGCATTGTGGTCCAGCTACCAGGGGTTCAAGATCCAACCCAAGCTGAAAGAATATTAGGGGCAACAGCAACATTAGAGTTTCGCTTAGTTTGTGAGAACGAGAATGCTTTTGAAGCCGAAGAGAAAGGGCGAGCACCAATTGGCTGTGATCTTTTTAAGGATCGTTCAGGTAACCCGGTGCTGTTGAAGAAGAAGGCAATTGTTACAGGTAATCAATTGATTGATGCATCTCAATCTTTTTCTCAAGGAAGGCCAGCCGTTTCAATACGCCTAGATAGCAAAGGATCTAAATCGATGCTAGAAACCACTAAAAAGAACTTGAATAAACCCATGGCCGTACTATTTGTTCAGCAACGTCAAGAAACCATAGAAGAGGATGGTGATTTTTTTAATCGGTCTGTTCTCGATAAAGAAGTTATTAATATAGCGACCATTAGAGGTGTTTTTAGCAGTCAGTTTGAAATCACAGGTTTAACTGTCTTTGAAGCTAAAGACCTAGCAATTTTACTAAGAGCAGGTGCTTTAGCAGCGCCTATTTTTAAAATCGAAGAAAAGACTGTCGGACCGAGTTTAGGTCAAGATAATATCGATAAAGGATTTGCAGCTATTGTAGCCGGTCTAATAGCCATTATTATTTTTATGATTCTTTACTATAAGGGTTTTGGTTTAATTGCAAACATTGGTTTGGTAGTCAATTTGACGCTTATTGTGGCTCTGCTCTCACTTTTACAGGCGTCTCTGACACTTCCAGGTATCGCTGGAATTGTTCTTACTGTCGGGATGGCTGTTGATGCAAATGTTCTTATCTTTGAAAGAATCAGAGAAGAGTTAAGAAACGGTAATTCACCACAAGCTAGCATTGCTGCAGGATATCAAAAAGCATTTGGAACCATTGCCGATGCCAATATAACAACTCTGATTGCTGCTCTAGTGCTCTTCACCTTTGGTACTGGTCCTATTAAAGGTTTTGCAGTCACTCTCTCCTTAGGGATACTCACTTCATTGTTTACAGCTATTATTGCTTCAAGAGCTGTCGTGAACTTTTTCTATGGAAATAAAACCATTGAGAAGTTGAGGATTTAAGATGTTTAAAACCACCATCAAATTTCTCTCTATTCGTCGAATAACCACGATCTTATCAATTGTATTAATGATCTTTTCAGGGTCATCTCTTTTTATGAGAGGCCTGAATCCTGGGATAGATTTTACAGGTGGATTTCAGATAGAAGTTAGCTTTCAGGAAGCACCTGAAATTCAGCAAGTTAGGTTAGATCTTTCCAGATCTGGTTTTGATGATGCCATTGTCCAAAACTCTGGTTCAGCCACCGACCTTATGATTAGGACTGCTCCAAGAGAAGGCGTGGATTCAAGAAAAGTTGGAAATCAGATTATTGAAGCTGTTAGCCAATCATCAAATAATGTCGAATTATTAAGTTCTGAGTACGTCAGTGCTCAGGTTGGAGAGGAACTTACTGAGCAAGGTGGCTTAGCCATGATCTTCGCATTAATCATGATCATGATTTATATTGTTTTTCGATTCCAATGGAAATTTTCAATTGGTGCGGTGCTCGCCTTGATTCATGATGTCCTTATAACCTTAGGTATTTTTTCATTTTTCCAACTTACTTTTGATCTGGCTGTTCTTGCTGCCATATTGGCTGTGGTTGGATATTCTCTTAATGACACGATTGTTATATTTGATCGAATTAGAGAAAATTTTCGATCTATGAGAAGATCGGAAACCATTGAGATCCTCAATGCTTCTATCACTCAAACCATCAGCCGAACTATCATCACGAGTTCAACGACCTTGATGGTTTTATTGGCGCTATATTTCATGGGCGGACAATCGCTATCAGGTTTCTCAGTAGCATTGATTATTGGTGTATTAATAGGAACCTATTCCTCTATTTTTGTTGCCTCAACCAGCGTTTTCTATTTGGATATTTCTACCACAGATCTTTTGCCCTCTAAACGAGAAGAAGTTGATGATGGGATGCCCTAGGGTTGACTGATTTAGAATAGTTTTTTTAAACGGTCGTCGTATTTAGAGACAATTTCAGACATCGGATCAAAGAGATGAGGGTTTCCGCATAACAGGCTGCCGCTTTCTACTGCATCCTCACCCGGTATCATGCTTTTAACTAAACCTCCTGCCTCTTGGATTAAAAGAACTCCAGCTGCAACGTCCCAAGGCTTCAGACCAAATTCCCAGAATCCATCATATCGACCAGAGGCAACATAGGCTAAATCCAAAGCCGCAGACCCTGGGCGTCTGATGGCTCCAACAATTCTTGTGAAATCGATGAAAATATCTAGGTAGACCTCCAACCAGTCAAGCTGATCCCGATAAGGGAATCCTGTTCCAAGCAATGCTCCTTGAAGCGTGCGCTGCTTACTTACTCTGATTTTTCTTCCATCGAGCATAGCACCCATACCTCTAATGGCACTAAATAATTCTTGTCTTGAAGGGTCGTAGATGACGGCAACCTCAAGTCTTCCTTTTATCTTTAATGCAATTGAAACACAGTAAACCGGAAAGGAATGAATATAATTTGTCGTCCCATCGATAGGATCTATGATCCACAAATAATCTGACTCATTACCTTTAAGGCCCTGTTCTTCACCCAATATGGTGTGGTCAGGGTATCGACCGTGAATGATGTCAACGATCGCTTTTTCTGCCTCTTCATCCACAAAGGTGACGAACTCATTATAGGCTTTGGTTTTTATATCGCTCTGATTGATTCGTGCAAAATTAATTTGAGCGATATCACCAGCCTTTCTCGCGGCTTCTATGGCAGTGTTTAAAAAAGCTTGCATGCTAAAATCTCTATCATGAATAAATAACTCAATGGAATATGTGTAGAATAACAAAACTTTTTAATCAAATGTTTTACTTTATTGGTAATTATTAAAGTTTGTTTTGAATCAGAAAATACAATTTGTACTTGTAAGACCGTCACACCCTGGAAATATAGGAGCGGTTGCTAGGGCTATTGCAACTATGGGATTTGATCAACTAGCTTTGGTTAGCCCGAGTGAACACCCTCACCCAGAATCAAGGGCTAGATCTTCAGCTGCACTCGATGTTTTGCTTAACGCAAGTGTTCATAATGATTTGGAAGATGCCATTGGTGATTCTGGTTATGTGGTTGGAACCACTGCGAGGAATCGAAGGATCAGTGTTCCTGTCTCCCCGATAAGAGACTTTGTTGATGAGATTGTCAGCATATCTGATAAGCAAAAGATCTCAATTGTATTTGGGCCCGAGACCTCAGGATTAAGCAATGAGGAAATCGATAGATGTAATCACTTAGTTTATATACCTTCTGGAGAAAAATATTCTTCTCTCAATCTAGCCATGGCGGTTCAAGTGGTCGCCTACGAAATAAAAATGTCTTTGTCGCCAGATGAAAAGATCATTCCTGATCGAAATTTAGCTTCTGGCCAAGAAATGGAATTATTTTATGAGCATCTAAAAGAAGTCTTACTTGAGACTGGATTCCTTAATCCTAGAAACCCAAAACAACTAATGCGAAGATTAAGAGCATTATTTAATAGAGCTGAACTTGATGAGAACGAAGTAAATATTATGCGGGGCATACTAACCTCTTATCAAAAGCCAAAAGAATAAGATGTCGATAAAGAAAATATATCTTGATTACGCCTCTACCACGCCTATTTCAGGGGAAGTTAAAAAAGACATAAAGTCGGTTTTAGACAACGATCTTTTTGGCAATTCTTCTTCTTTGGATCATGACTATGGAAGCTCAGTTAGTGAATTCATTGAATGCTCAAGAACGGATGTTGCTGAATTAATTAATGCCGATGGAGATGAAATTATTTGGACCTCTGGGGCAACTGAGGCAAATAATCTGGCACTTATAGGTTTCACTGAGTTTAAAATGAAAGACCGACCCTTGAAAATCGCGTCATCATTTATTGAACATAAATCTGTTATTGAGCCCCTTATGGAGCTTAAGCAAAAAGGACATCAAATTGAATTTATTACTCCTAATCATGATGGTTATCTCGATCCCGATATAATCTCAAGGACACTAGATAATGGGGTTGATTTGCTCAGCTGTATGCATATCAACAATGAAGTAGGCAGTACTAATGATATTGCTTTAATAGGCGCTCTATGCAGAGATAAGGGAACCGTTTTCCATGTGGATGCTGCACAGAGTATCGGAAAATTATTACTTGATGTTAGAGAAAACAACATTGATCTTATGTCCTTATCAGCCCATAAAGTGTATGGACCAAAAGGTATTGGTGCTTTATTTGTTAATCATGAAACGGTGGGGCGACTCAAGCCACTAATATTTGGTGGCGGCCAGGAAAGAGGTATGCGACCCGGGACCTTAGCAACTCATCAAATAGCCGGAATTGCCTCTGCCTTTCGTTTAGCTAAATCCTCTATGCAACAAGATTATCTACACTTGTCCAAATGCAGAGAGATATTTCTAGAATCGATTAAGGATCTAGAAGGGCTAAAGATTAATGGCGACTCTAAAAACACATACCCAGGGATTATCAGCCTATGTTTTCCAGATTTAAATGCAGACAGCTTAATATTTGCCATGGATGATTTAGCTGTCTCTAAAGGTTCGGCTTGCGCCACAGATAGCGATGAACCTTCGCATGTATTGAAGTCTATGGGTCTTTCCCAAGAAGAAATTAATGGCACCATACGAGTTAGTTTTGGTCGAGAAACCTCTTATGAAGACATAGAAACTGCCTCGTCTTCTCTAAGAGCAGCATCAGAGCACTTAAGATTGATTAGCGGAGGAACCTCATGAGTCAAACTGAGATTCTAAGTAAGGCGTTTTTCAACACAGATAAGGTGTTAAAGAGTAATGATGACTTAGAGAGTTATTTAGTGGGGAACTCAAAAAATCAAACAGGGATGAATGTTAAGGTATTTGTCAAATTGGAAGCGGGCTCAATTGATGATGCTAGATACCAAGTTTCTGGCTGTCCTCACTTGATTGGACTCACATCGATACTGGTAAAAAAAATTATAGGACATGACACTGATATATTGCACGAATTTGATTATTTATCGTTGGCAGAGGCAATTAACTTACCTAAAAATAAGAAAGATCGACTTTTTTTGTTGGAAGATGCGGTAAAAGATTGTATAAAACACATTGAAAAAGGTTAAAACATGGATTTATCAGTAACAGACAAAGCAATTAAGAGATTCAGAGATAATCTCTCTGGTCAGCCAAATGCTATTGGATTAAGAATCAGCATAAAGTCAACCGGGTGCAATGGATATTCATACCTATTGGACTATGCTGGTGAAGTAAATGATGAGGATAAGCTTATCAAAATATCTGACATCTCTATTTTTGTTGACCCTGAGAGCATAGATCGATTTCATCGATGAAGGTCTAAATCAGGTGTTTAAATTCAAGAATCCAAATGCAACTGGCGAATGCGGTTGTGGTGAAAGTTTTAGTGTTTAACTAAAGAGGGTTTCAACATGGAAAGAACACTTTCAATTATCAAACCTGATGGCGTTGAAAAAAATGTCATTGGGGAAATATATAAACGTTTCGAAGATTCAGGACTAACTATAGTAGAAGCAAAGATGTTGCATTTAACCCGTGACCAAGCTGAAGGGTTTTATGCCGTACATAAAGAGAGACCTTTTTTTAATGATTTAGTTGATTATATGATCTCAGGGCCAGTTATGGTTCAAGTCTTAGAAGGCGAAAATGCCATAGATAAAAATCGAGAATTAATGGGCGCCACTAATCCTGCCGAAGCTGATGAAGGCACTATTAGGAAAGACTTTGCTACCAGCATAGAAAAAAACACAGTTCATGGCTCAGATGGGCCTGACACCGCTAAAGAAGAGATCAGTTTCTTTTTTGGTTAATCACAGTTGAGTCAAACTCAAAATAATCTTCTCGGGCTCCCTCAAAGTGAGTTGCTAGAGTTCTTTGAAGGTATCGAGGAAAAGAACTATAGAGCAAAGCAACTGATGCAATGGATCTATGCTAAGGGTGTCTATGATTTTAATTTAATGACCAATTTTAATTTTAACCTGAGAGAGTATCTCAATGAGAATTGTACTTTGGGGTTTGATGATTCAAATAGAACTGATTTCTCTAAAGATGGAACCGTAAAATGGTTAATTGAAAAACAAGATCAACAGATCATTGAAACCGTTTTTATCCCCGAAGAATCAAGAGGAACATTATGCATTTCAAGTCAAATCGGGTGTTTAATCGACTGCCCCTTCTGTGCTACCGGTCATCAAGGCTTTAATCGAAATTTAAAGGCGCATGAAATCATTGGGCAGATCCTTGTTGCTAAAGAAAGCCTAGGCCCTGAAAAGAGAATCACAAATGTGGTTTTTATGGGTATGGGAGAACCTCTAGCAAACTATCCAGAAGTGATAAAGTCGATAAAGATCCTCAATGATCCACAGGGATTCAATATTTCAAGACGACGAATCACTGTAAGCACATCTGGTTTAGTTCCACAATTGCATAAATTAGGTGATGAAGTTGGTGTTGCACTGGCTATATCATTGCATGCTCCAACTAATAAACTACGTGATGAATTGGTTCCTATTAACCGAAAGCATCCTATTGAAGATTTGCTTGATGCCTGCTGGCTATACGCAAGAAAACAAAATTTAAAAACGGTGACTTTTGAATACACCATGCTTAAAGGAGTTAACGACTCAAAGGAAGATGCAAGAGAGCTTGTCAGATTACTCAGGGGTAAACCTGCAAAAATTAATTTAATTCCTTTTAACACTTTTCCCGGTGTAAAGTTTGAATCAACAGAAGCTAAAAAAATCAATGAATTCAGGAATATCTTATTGGAATCTGGAATAATGACTATTACTAGGAAAACACGAGGTGAAGATATCCAAGCAGCCTGTGGGCAACTATCTGGCAGTGTCAGAAATTTAGCAAAGAAGACACTAAGGGAAAAGCTCAAAAAACAAATGCATTAAATAAAGTTATTATTGTATAACCATATAGATAAATAAAAGGAGTAAGTATGTCTGATAATTCAAATTCAAATGTCCCAGAGCACATGGTCGCATTGAAGATAATTTCCATTGCTTGTGTGGTCTTGTTTCTGGTAACTCTGGTTGGAATGTATTTCTCTCACAATTAAGGATTTGAGCGACCAGATAAAATCGATTAGAGGGATGCCAACCCTTTTGCCTGAGGAGTTGGTTAAATGGCAGTTTGTCGAGTCTCAGGTTAAGCAAGTGATGGGCGCTTATGCATTTAGAGAGATTCGGACACCAATTGTTGAGCGAACAGAATTATTCCAAAGAACCATTGGTGAGAGCACAGATGTTGTTTCTAAAGAGATGTATTCATTTACAGATCGCAAAGATCAATCCTTAACTCTTAGACCAGAGGCTACGGCTGGGGTTGTTAGAGCAGGGATTGAGCATGGGTTATTTTATAATCAAACTCAAAAACTATGGTCTATGGGCCCAATGTATCGATATGAGAGACCACAAAAAGGCCGCTATAGGCAGTTTCATCAAATCAATATGGAGGCTTTTGGCTACCAAGGACCTGAAATTGATTTAGAAATCATTCTTATGACAGCAAGAATATGGAAAGCCTTGGGTATTAATTCGATTCAGCTTGAAATTAATTCACTAGGTACCCCAGCATCAAGACAGGTTTACCGAGATGCTTTGGTGGATTATTTTACTGATCAGAAAGACTCACTTGATGAAGATTCGGTCACTCGTTTAAAAATAAATCCAATGAGAATATTGGATAGCAAGAACCCTGACATGAAGGGTTTAATTTTAAATGCTCCAAAAATTACAGATTATCTCGACGATGAATCCAAACAACATTTCTCAATCCTGCTCAAAGCTTTGGAATCGCACGGAATCGATTACAAATTAAATTCAAATCTGGTCAGAGGGCTTGATTATTACACTAAGACAGTCTTTGAGTGGACTTCGGATCAATTGGGCTCACAAGCTACTGTTTGTGGAGGTGTGGCATTGGTTGTGCTATTGGCATGGAAAGATTAACTGAATTGGTTGAAGTCTCTGTAGAAAAAGCAGAAAATAGCCAGCCAAAAATTTACATTGTAGCAGTTGGTGAGGGCGCAGAGATACACGCCAGTATAATGGCAGAGACCATTAGGGATGAGAATCAGAATTACGCCGTTGAGGTAAACATGGACGGAGGAAATTTTAAGCAGCAGTTTCGGAGGGCAGATAAATCTGGAGCTGAGTTGGCAATTATAGTTGGTGAGCAGGAAATAGAGCAGGGCACTATTAGCCTTAAGCCTCTTAAAAGCGATGACGAACAGACAACTGTCAAACAAGAAGAGCTTATCGGGCAACTCGATGAATTCTTTGGCTAAAAAAAGGAACACAAAAAATGGACGATAATTTAACAGACCAACAACAAGCCGAGATTGTTAAGAAGTGGCTCAAGGACAATGGCATGAGCATTCTTCTTTCAATTGCTCTTGGTATTTCAGGTTATTTTGGTTTGCAGTTCTATCAAAAAGATAAACTTCGAGGTTATGAAAATGCTTCGAGACTCTATGCTGAAATTGAATTTGCTCTCAAGCAACAACGAATATCACAAGCACAAAATCTTCTTCAAGAAATGGACGATAATTTTTCTGACAGTCCTTACCAATATCAAAGCCATCTTGCTTTAGCAAAACTTCATATGGATACATTGGATTATGATAACGCCATTATCCAGCTTGAGTTTGTTATGGATAATGCATCTGATGAATCTTTTAAACACATTGCGAGGTTGAGAATAGCCAGGATTATGGTTGAACAGAATCAATTAGATCAGGCCTTACTCCTGTTAGATTCAGTCAGTATGATACCGGATGCCTACTCCCCTTATTATCAATCTGTTAAGGGCGATATTTATACCTCTCAAGGACTATTAGATAAGGCTAAATCAGCCTATTCAACGGCACTTGAGTCATTGGAGCCTGGTAACTTTGACTTTGATTTTATTAAGATGAAATCTGATCAAATTCAAGTAAATCCGACAGATAACTCGTGAACACAGAAGCAAAACAACCATCAATCATTACAATTCCTAATCAGTTCATGAAGGGACTATCTTTATTGCTCATGCTATCTATTATTCAAGGATGCTCCTTATTTGGTGGAGATGATGAGGATGAGTCCTTATTACCTGCTGAGCTAATTGATTTTATAGAAACAGTTGAAGTTGATAGAGATTGGAAAACCTCTGTCGGTAAAAGTCATGAAGGATTGGGAGTTGGCTTGCTTCCAGCATCTGATGGAGAAGTGGTCTTCGCAGCAAGTTTTAACGGTAATGTTGTGGCTTTAAACCTCAGTAATGGAAGAAAAGTTTGGGACAGAAGCTTTGATCTATCCTTTACTGCAGGACCGACCTACAAAGATGGAATTCTGATTTTGGGAACCAACAATGGAGAGTTGATCAATATAGATTCAATGACCGGTAATCTTTTATGGGAAACCTCTGTGAGTAGTGAAATACTAGCTCCGGCTGCCATTAGAAACAATCAAATCTTCGTGCGTTCTGTGGACGGAAACTTATCTGCTTATGCAGCTGAAGATGGTTCATTGCTATGGATTGCAAACCACAAAGTTCCTCGATTAAGTTTGCGAGGTACCTCAAGTCCTGCAACATTTGCAAATGCGGTGATAAGCGGTTTTGACGACGGAAAAGTAACTGCCTACGATTTAATCGACGGCGCTCTTTTGTGGGAAACCATGCTGACACCACCTGGTGGACGAACTGAAATCGAAAAGGTTATAGATATTGATGCACCTATCGTGGTGGTTGGCAATGAACTCTATGCCGGAAGTTATCAAGGAGCTCTAGCAGCATTAGCGCTCGAATCCGGAGATATTATTTGGCTAACTGAGGCGTCTATCTATTCAGGCATGGC
>LULT01000247.1_pt1 | contig 10700 bp, 7 predicted proteins | sample 728141 | NCBI WGS metagenome assembly LULT01 (sample SAMN03860282, study PRJNA289734) | marine metagenome | biome: seawater column; feature: ocean; material: water; isolation source: Red Sea water column Station 108 - depth 100m | place: Saudi Arabia: Red Sea | collected 2011-10-15 | depth 100 m | reverse complement strand
CTCTATAGAAGTCCTCATAGACACAGACGGGGATGGCATCCCAGACACCACAGACGTGGATGACGACAATGACGGTTGGAACGACACCGCTGAGCTAGGGTGTGGCACCGACCCACTAAACTCCAGCAGCGTTCCATCCGACACTGACGACGACGGCATATGCGATTCTTTGGATGGCACCGATGACAGGGCAATCGCTCTGGCATATCCTGCCAGCACACTGGAACTAGTGGTCAATGTATCCGTCGTCTCCCTCACCCCAGTCACATCAGGTGGGACGATCACCTCATGGGAGGTATACCCAAACTTGCCTCCCGGGCTCTCTATGAACAACTCAACAGGCGTGGTGAACGGGACTCCGACCACCGTATTCAACGGCACGGATTTCGTAATATGGGCAAACAACTCGGCGTACTACGCATCATTCACCCTAAACATCTCGTCATCCCTCATCGACACGGACGGGGACGGAATCCCCGACATCACGGACGAGGACGACGACGGTGACGGTTGGACTGACGCCAACGAGACTGCATGCTCCACGGGCCCGTTGGACGAAGACGAGTTCCCCACAGACGGTGACGGAGACGGATTGTGCGATCTGCTTGATTCGGTCGACGACTCACCGATTCTACTGGCATATGGTGAAGACCAAGTGAACCTGACCACCAATGTCACCACATTTTACCTACCAGCAATAGTCTTCGGTGGCGATGTCAGGACATGGGAAATCCTCCCGGAATTGCCAGACGGAATAACATTGGATAACACCACAGGGGGCATTTCGGGAGTCTCTGAAATCAGTTTCGAACCAACCAACTTCACCGTCTGGGCGAACAACAGCCAGCACAACTCAAGTTTCTCCATAACCATAAGTTCGATTCCACTAGATTCAGACTCGGACGGAATCCCCGATGAAACCGACCCGGACGACGACAATGACGGTTGGAACGACACAGAAGAGTTGGATTGCCTGACTGGCCAATTGGACCCCTTGTCATATCCCACGGATGAGGATGGGGATGGGGTTTGCGATGGGCAAGACGGAATCGACGACTCCCCGATCTTCCTAGTCTACAGCAGCACTTCACAACTGCTATTCGTGAATGAGCCGATTAATCCACTGATTGGCACCACCTATGGCGGTGACGTGAGGACATGGGAGATCTGGCCGCCTCTGCCTGCTGGACTAACACTCAATGGAGCCGTGCCCAGAACTGGAAACCAGAACGGGACCATCACCGGGGCCCCGATGGAGGAGTTTGAGATGCAGATATTCACCGTCTGGGCGAACAACTCGCAGTACAACAGTTCGGTTGAGATCACGCTGCAATCCGTAATCCCCGACCCGGACGACACTGACTTCGACATAATATACCTCCAAGAAACCCTGAGCCTGACTACCAACATAGACGAAGTTTACCTCGAGCCACAGATATTCGGAGGCAACGTATCCTCGTGGTCAATTTCTCCTGAGCTGCCGGAGGGCATGCTCTTCAACGAGAGCAATGGCCTGATCACCGGAAGCATCACCGTGGAGGTTAACCAGTCAACTCACACCATATCCGCCAGCAACGCACTTTTCCTAAACACCTTCGAAATCACGATCACATCCGCCCACCTCGACACAGATGGGGACGGGATTCCCGACATCCATTGGACATTGTGAGCAGACCCGACGACTACGACGGAGATGGGACATGCGACTTGCAGGACGAATTCGACGACTCACCAATAGTTTTCTTCTACCCAGTAGACAAGCTCGTCCTGACCGTAGGAGAAGAGATGGAACCCCTTGACCCTCTCATCGCCCCGACAAGTGGGGGCATCATGTTCTTCACGGTGGTTCCCGACATGCCCAAGGGACTTATTCTGGACAACGAGACAGGCGTCATTTCAGGGACCCCCACAGAGGGCTACCGGCACATTCTCGTCGAGTACTCACACACATTCACCGCCTCCAACTCCCAGTGGAGCTTCAGCTACAGGGTTGACTTCGACATCTTCCCGCCCCTGGTGTACGTCAATGACACAGATGGGGATGGTTGGTGGGACGAAGAGGAGCTAGAGTGCAACACAGATCCAGATGACAATGCATCATTCCCCGAAGACATCGACATGGATGGAATATGCAGCCACAAGGACGAAGACGACGATGGGGACAAAATAGGCGATCTGATTGACGCATTCCCGAAGGATCCAACGGCATGGGACGACACGGACAACGATTCGAGGCCGGACGAGCTGACATGCAGATTCCTAACTGACTCTGCAAACTGCTCTTTCGTTCTCGAGGAAGACTTCGATGACGACAATGACGGGTGGCTTGACCTAAACGAGACTAGCTGTGGAACAGATCCCAAGGACAACATGTCAGTCCCCGAGGACGATGATGGCGATGGGGTCTGCAACCTCCTAGAAGAGTACGTCCCCAACACCGTCAGGATCCTCTGGATCTGCTGCTTCCCTCTACTGCTTCTACTGCTAATGCTTCTCTGGCTCCTAAACCCGTTTTCCGTTGACGAGGAAGAGATAATGGATCCTGAGCCAGAGTACACTTACACTGAAAGGGAGTGGCAAGGGGGGAGCGGCGAGTACGACGATCCATTCGTACTGAGGCCAGTCAAGGGAGTGAGGCCCGGATCATTCGCCGAGAGCCATGAGCTGATCAAGGTGTCAAACATCACCCCCAGGTTGAGCTGCGATTTCACCGACATGTCCGCTGAACGGAACGGAAGCAGATTCAGCATGAGGCCAATAAAGTCCACCAACAGAGGCGAGATCGAGTTCAGACTGCAATTCAGGGACGATGATAATACCACCGAGACCACTGTATTCGAAGGACTGATCAGACTAGGGAAGGCAACAGTATACTTCCTTTGGGATGTGGAAGTCGAGGTGATCAGAGACACCCCCGAAGAGGTCCTGGCGAAGAGGAACGCCAACAGGATAGAAAGGGAGGCGAAGAAGAAAGCAGCAGAACTGGAAAGGGGTGCTGCTAAGCGAGCTGCGGATGCCGAGGTAGAGGCAAAGAAGAAGGCACGCGAGGCAGAGCGCGAAGCGAAGGAGAAGCTCGAAGAAATTGAAAACGCTGCGGCCAAGAGGGCGATTGAAGCGGAAAGAAAGGCTGCCGAGGCAGAGAGAAGAGCCGCCGAGTTGGAAGAGGAGGCCAGGAAGAAGGCTGCTGAACTAGAGAAAGAAGCAGAGAAGGAGGCTGAGCAGGCTAGGAAGGAGGCCGAGGAACTAGAGGAAGCAGAGCAGGAGGCCCGAAGGGAATCCGAAAGAAGAGAGGCCGAGTTGGCAGAAAAGAAGCGTCGAGAAGTGGAAGAGGAGGAAGCAGCGGCCAGGGCCCTGCTGAGGAAGAAGGCCGAGGAGAGGCGGGCCGCGGAAGAGGCAGCCAGGATCGAGAAAGAGGAGGAAGAGAGGGCGGCCCGCTTGGAAAGGGAAGCCGAGGAGAGGCTCGCAGAGGAAAGGCGCGCCGAGGCTAGAAAGAAAGCGGAAGAGGAGGCCGAAAAACAAAGAATCGCGGTCGAGGCTCAGGAAAAGCTCCGGAAAAAGGCAATAGAAAGGAAACGGCAAAAGGACGAGAGAGAAAAGGAGATGATGGCGTCGAGAGAGAAGGCCGAAAGAAGGACAAGGGAACTGGAGAAGTCACTCGACGGAAGACGAAAAGGACAACCTGCAGACGATTAGCGGAGTCGGGCCGTTCATCGAAGAGAAGCTGAACGCTCTGGGAATATTCTCCTTCAAACAAATCTCGAAGATGACCCCGGAAATGGAGGATGCGGTCAATGATGCGATTGAGTTCTTCCCCGGCAGAGTCAGGAGGGACGAATGGGCCAAGCAAGCCAAGACCCTATCCGAAGGCGAAGGCAGTGGCGAGGATGGCCAAGAGGAAAGCGAAGAAGAGAGGAAGAGGGCTTCTGAGATTCTCAGAAAGGCGCAGGAGAGGAAGCTCGCAGAAGAGGCAGAGAAGAAGATAATGGAGGCCACGCTAAGGAGGGAGAAGGCCAGAGAGATCCAACGCAACAAAGAGAACGAGGGAGTGCGAGAGGAGTTCGAGTCCCTGAGGGCTGACATAGAGGAAAGGCGCTCGAGACTGGAGCATTTGGAGGGCCGGGAAAGGGCCAAGGAAGAGGCCCTGCTTCGCATTGCAGACAGGGCCGATGAAGTCGACTTCGTGAAAATCGGTTTCTCATCAAGAGCGGGCAAAGACGAACTCCAGCAGATAGACGGAATTACCAAGTTGATAGAGAGTAAGCTGAACGTAATTGGAATCTACAGCTTCTCCCAGATTGCCAAGATGAGTGATGAAATCGTCGAAAAGGTTAGTGACATTATTGGCTTGGGACCCGGGCGGATCCTAAGAGACGAGTGGGTGGAACAGGCAATCCTGCTAGAAAGAAGAGGCTGATGGTAATCAACAAGCATTTGAAATGGAAAAAGACGGAGGAGTACGCATGGCAGACCCAGTGACGACGGTGATATCCGAGTTGACCGGAGTATTCGAGCAGATCGAGGAAATCGGTTGGCCTGCCCAGATCGGCGTTTCCCTAGGACTAACCCTGCTAGTTCTATTGATCACCAGGTACGTAGTCCTCAAGATTGCATGGAGGGTAGTGAGGAGGACAGAAGCCGAATGGGACAATGAAATCCTAGAGCCGGTCGTGAATAGGGCCTACATCTTCGTCATTCTGGCCGGAGTCGAGGTGACCATGATGTGGACCCTAGGGAGAAAGGACGAGGTCTACGCTGCTGTAGCACCATACTTCTCGGGAATATACATCTTGCTATCAGCATCGATAATAAGCATCGCGATCAAATTCATCGTTCCCGCTGCTATGGAACGTTACAACACGAACAAGAGCGTAACTGTCACTGGGGGAAATCCATTGGTCGTTTTCGCATCAAGGGGAATTATCTGGTTCATGGGAGTGTACATGGCACTAAACGAGGTGGGCATCGAGCTATTCGGAGTGATGGCATCTTTGGCGGTCTTCTCCATAATCATCGGTCTAGCCGTCCAGCAGACACTAGGAAACATGCTGAACTCGTTCATGCTTGCAATAGACCAGCCTTTCGAAGTGGGAGACAGGATTGAAGTCGAGGGAGTCACGGGGACGGTGTTATCGGTGGGGATACTCTCCACAAAGGTCCTCACACTGACCGAACAGCTAGTGGTAATCCCGAACAACAGACTCGTGGATTCCACGATTACGAACTATGCTAGAGGAGGAGGCGATGGCATTGGCTCCAGGGTGACGCTTGTCCTCGACATCGGAGTTGACTACGATGAGAGGTCGTCGCACGTCAAGCAGGTAATTCTCGACGTCGCAAAGAAATGCCCCCACCTGGAGGAAGACCCGCCTCCAAGAGTTCTTCTAAGGGAGCTTGGAGACTTCTCAAAGAACTATCGACTATACTCATGGATTAGCGACTACGGCGAGGAGTTCATTGCCACAGACTGGCTTCTTAGAGAGGTAGACAAGGCATTCGGAAGAGAGGGCATCAGCATACCCTACCCAGTTGCTGTCGAACTGCCAAGCAAGCCAAGTCCATTCCCAGAGGGCGATTCTGGTGAGAAGATGAAGAGAATGAAGGCCACGCGGCAACATGTTTCTAGAATCAAGATGCTCAGGGACGAAGCAGAAATGGAGGAAGAGAGGGACTCGGCTAGGGCAGAGCTTGAGAACCTGCAGGTAAGGCTAGCGGAAGGGGATCTGAAACGGGCGGACAGGGAAATCCTGGAAGGAGACATCAGAGCACTAGAAAGCCTCCTTTCCCAGTTCACAGAATGAAAATAGCGAAACCTCTTCAAGCCTCTAACAACGATTGCGCGTCATGAAGACAGACTCGGCTACGGCTGCGAAGCTCGCAGGCCTTGAGATCAGTGATAGGGAGCAAGCGGGCATTTCCAGGACGAAGGTCGAAATCCCGGCAAAGGATGACGAGGAAGGGGCAACCTTCAGGTGGGACTACAATCACCCTGATGGGAGTAACCTTCAGGACGACGGCAGGATAGAGGCCCTCAATGCATTGGCGGTTCCGCCTGCCTGGACCGACGTGTGGTTCTGCCCAGATGAGAGCGGGCACATCCAGGCAACTGGCAAAGATGACAAAGGTAGACTTCAATACAGGTATCACCCAAAATGGAATGAGATCAAAGCGGACCTGAAGTACGCTAACGTGGATGAGTTCGCCATGGCCCTGCCAGATCTCAGAGACCGGGTTAAGGCCGACCTCGACATGGTCGGAATGCCAATGGAAAAGGCTGTAGCGATAGTCATCACACTAATGGACGAGTTCCACATCAGGGTTGGCTCGGATCAGTATGCCCAAGAAAATGAGTCCTACGGACTAACGACCCTTCAAGAGGGGCACGTGAAGTTCCTCAAGGGAGAAGACGCAGAAGGAGATATAGATGCGGTATTCGACTTCATGGGCAAGTCGGGAAAGAGGTGGCGGCTGGTCATTGAAGACGATCGTCTTGCTAATATGATAGAGGAGTCCGGCAAGGTGGGCGGGAAAAAGAAGACCCAGGATCTATTCAGGTACATCGACGATAATGGAAAAGACTTCGATATCAAGGCCGATCACATCAACAAGTACATTGCAGCGGTTTTCGAGGGCCTTGGCTTCACTGCAAAGGACTTCAGGACTTGGGCTGCATCGTGGAAGACAGGAGCCAGATTGGCCCTAGTAGCTGGAGCAAGTGAGGCGGAAATTGCAAGGCTTCCCAAGTTGATGGAAAAGGAAATTGCAAAATCTGACGAAGAGGCGGCCAACACCATCATCAAGTGGAAGGGGACAGTTCTGAAGAGAGCGGAGGGATTAGCAAAACTCGCTGAGGAAGGGAAGCTACCGGGTGATTCAGAGAAGGAGCGCCAAGCTACGATGCTCGCTGTAATAGACACTGTCTCTGGAGACTTAGGCAACACCAGGGCAGTATGCAGGTCATCCTACATCCGTCCCATGTTCATGGAGGACTGGGAGGCTGGGAGATTCGAAAAGAGATGGGAAAACGCAGCCAAGATAAAGAGGGTACCAGGACTAACCAGAGAGGAGTCTACGGCAGTCCACTATATGAGGACGCATGAGTGAGTTTTGAAGCCTGATGCACCCCCCATAAGGCATGGAGGATGCGATTAGGCTGAATCTAATCGGTTTTCTCTGTCCAATTCCCGTCCATGAAACAAGAAGGGTATTGGAAACGTGCGAGCCTGGCCAATTTCTGGAGGTGATCTGCGACGATCCGGAGACTCTACATGACATTCCTGCATTGTGCGATAGGATAGACGCCAAACTGGTAAGCGTGAAGGAGAATTCCGGGGAGTTCACATTCGTAATTTCAGCATAGCCAACATCAGCATTCAAAGGGGGGATGTCGGTGGAACGATACAATGAGCGTACCCAGGGTGCTTGAGGTCTCTGAGGTTCCAGCGGATGCAAGGCTGCCCACTGACTATGGTGAATTCAGAATCAAGGTTTTCCAAGACGAAGAGAATGGTCTTGATCACGTAGCCCTGCTGCTGGGAGACATGCATGGCCCAAGCCCTGTTCTAGTCAGGGTTCACTCGGAATGCCTTACCGGGGATGCCTTCGGAAGCGTTCGTTGCGACTGTGGACCCCAACTTGATTCGGCGCTTCGCCAGATACAAGAGATCGGGTGGGGATGCTTGGTATACCTCAGGCAAGAAGGCAGAGGAATAGGACTTCATGCAAAAATTCAGGCATATAATCTGCAAGACAAGGGAGCGGATACCATGGAGGCTAACCTCCTGCTGGGACACCCCGCAGATGCAAGGGACTACGGAATAGCATCAGAGATTCTGGAGTCAGTAGGAATAGATCAAGTATGCCTTTTAACAAATAATCCAGATAAGGTGAATCAGCTCAATGAATACGGAATCAATGTAGTCGAGAGGATGCCACTAGTTGTCGGAGTAGGAGAGGGGAATGTGGAATACCTAGCCACAAAGGTCGACAAGATGGGGCACGAAATAGAAGACGAGCGTCTAAAAATAGACTGAATTGGGGCCGTGACCGGGACTCGAACCCGGGCCGGCGGGACCACAACCCACCGTGCTAACCGCTACACCATCACAGCCAATTGTGAAACAAGCGTAAGTGGGACGTATATCAACAGTTTTGAAGATTCGAGCATGACCCAATGACCAACGCCTTGAAGCGGGAAGATGCTCCGTTAGTGCCGTGAAGGTTCACGCAAGTGGCATCCCAGGATTCCTGGCAGGACTAATCCTGATTTCATTGTCCCATTCGGTGGTGGGGGACTCGGTAATAGAAACAAGAGATGTCGAGATGCTGGAAGCAGGGGATTTCGAAGACGAGTCGCTATGGGAAATTACGAACACCAGAGGATTCTCCCAAGAAGTTGCACTCCACACAATTGGGATGGTGGCTGACTCGGAGTTATCATTCACTCACTCAAGACCGGATAACTTCGACGAGTTCACAGCATGGGCTAGCACCAGCCCCACTGGTTCGAGCGGCACATTAGGTGAAGCTGACGATGTCTACACATGGTCCATTGGGCCGAATATTTCCATGGGCGGCTATTTTTTCGACGGATTGCATGATTACGAGATTGAAGAAGTTTCATTGGTCCTTCATTTCTCAATTCCCGATGTTCTGAATGAAGACGAGGTTAATGTGCTTCTCCAGAACCATGGAGCAGATATCCTAGTTACGACATACGTAAGGACCCTTTCTGCAGTCAATCGGATGACGAATCCGCTTGTATTGAGCCTTGATGGCCTAACCGAATGGAACTGGGAAAATTTGGAAGGTACCCAATTCACTGTGGACTACATTTCCGAAAATGAAGGAACCGAATTGCCACGTGATTCCGAGGTCAGAGTCGATGCAGCCGGCCTGAGAGTTAAGTTCCACCAGCCATGGTATTCATTTGAGAACTCAAAGGCAATTCATTCAATTGCAGCAGAGCATTCACCAGTAATCGAGTTCGGGCCATATGATGGCGATATTTCCGGGCTGATCCAGAGTACTTGCGGACTGATGCCCGACGGGTCAGATGTCGGTTCTTGGAACATATCGGTAGAAACACCCCCTGAGCAGAGCATAGGGAGAATACACGTCATTGGGACGGGAAATTATACCATTTGGGCATCCAATGCCGAAGGTGGTTTCGATGAAGCCCAATCAGGAGAAATATTGACCGGCTCTGGAAATGTAAGAGAAATCAGTATCGAAGTAGAGGATGGGTGCATAGAAGGTGCGAAGGTTGACATCAATGATCCAAAATTATTGATCAGTGGAAGCATTGCAGGTAGCGTCTCTGGATTGTCCCAGGCAGCAAGTTACATCAGATTCGCGGTTGGGGGGGTACTAGTTCACTCAGAGGACATGGAAATTGGCCAGTTCTCTATTTCAATCCCAGTTGGCCATGCACTTCCAAAGTCGGGGGATGAATTAGAGATCGGAGTTGCCGCACGGTTCCAATGGTCATCCAATGGGACGGCTGAAACCACAGTTGTCCACATAAACTCAATATCAATTTCTGGCGGTTATGAAGTGGATTGGGACTACGACCCGACGTGTTCTAACCTAGAAGACCTGCATTTTGTGGAGGACGAGGGCGGACAAATAATTCCTATATCCTCAAGATGCTCGGATGACATAACATCGCCGGGAGATCTGACAGTATTTGCTCTAAGTTCCAACCCAGATATTGTCGAGGCTTCTGGTGACGGAAATCTTCTGAGAATCCAGCCAATGGACGATTCACATGGTTCGAGCCTCGTGGAAGTGGTCGTTTCTGACGAATCTGGGAATTCGTGGGAGGGAGAATTCACTGTTAACGTACAACCTATCGAAGATCCTCCATCGATAAGTGACTTACCACTTGCAGTATACATCGATTTGGGGGATACTTTGACCATAGAACCGCTATTCTATGACTCAGATAGCGATGTCCTAGAAATTACAACCAGCAAATCTTGGGCAAGCGTTGGCGAGGGTGGGTCAATCTCCCTTACACCCGTTGACTCCGGGACACATAACCTAACAATTACTGTGAGTGATGGAGAGAACCAGGAAAGCCAATCCATGGAGGTAATTGTAACGGCAAAGCCGGACCTAGTGGTTGAGTCTATCGAATTGAGAATAGGGACAAACAGCCAAACTGAATTCATCCAAGGCGATGTTATCGAGATTGCTGGGTTTGTGAGGAACGAGGGGAGGGGGTCTGCAAGTGACATCCAATTCCAGTGTACAGCGAATGGCCTTCTTGTTGACTCTGGAACCATCCAAGAGATTTCCCCCGGAGAGCTAAAGATTGCCGTTTGTGATACGCAACTAATTGATTCTTCGAACGCCCTGCCCATATCCTTAGAAATCGATTCTACGAACTCAATAGATGAAGTCTCGGAGGAGAACAATGCGATATCCGTCCAAATAATTGTTGAGTCGCCTGATTCGGGATCTGGGGATTCGGGAAATTCTTTCTTCTTAGTGGCATCATTGTTGGTAATTTTGGCCTCGATTGCCGCATTCCAACTTGGGCCAAGGCCGCTGAAGAGGGAATTTGAGAAGATAAAATAGGTCGAAAAGTGACAGTATGGACATCACGTTTGGCCGATAATCGTAAAAATATAGACAATAGTTAAACAGGGAGCGAATCGGAAATCATCTCGCTGCGCTGGGCTGCCTCTGGTGACTCG
>LULT01000110.1_pt1 | contig 10710 bp, 14 predicted proteins | sample 728141 | NCBI WGS metagenome assembly LULT01 (sample SAMN03860282, study PRJNA289734) | marine metagenome | biome: seawater column; feature: ocean; material: water; isolation source: Red Sea water column Station 108 - depth 100m | place: Saudi Arabia: Red Sea | collected 2011-10-15 | depth 100 m | reverse complement strand
GAATAAGGCATACCATATACATGTTCTCTTGCATCAGGATCTGATATTGAAATACCTTTTTTTTCTGCTTCTTCTCTATACCATTTTGATAAGCAATTTCTGCAAAATCCAGCCAAATTCATTAAATCCAAATTTTGTACATCTTTTCTTTCTCTGAGGTGTTTAATTAATCTTTCGAATGCCGCTGATTGTAATTCCTTTTTTGTATTATCATCCATAATTATTTGTGTTAAAGTTTTATTGTATTAATGAAACTTTCTGGATCATATCAAATAAACTTAGAAAAACAAAAAGTTTGGGAAGCATTAAACGATCCTGAAATTTTACAAAAAACAATACCAGGATGTGAAGAATTTATAAAAAAATCCGAAACAGAATTTACCGCAACGGCAACTAACAAAATCGGACCATTTAATGCTAGTTTTACTGGAGATATTGAGCTTACGGATTTAAATCCTCCACATAGTTATAAAATTACTGGTTCAGGAAACTCACCAGTAGGTTTTGCAAATGGAGAAGCCACAGTTAGCTTAGAGGATGAAGATAATGGCACCAAACTTACTTATACAGTTGAAGCTAATGTTGGAGGAAAAATTGCTCAGATTGGCTCTCGTTTAATTGATATGACTGCAAAAAAAATGGCTGATATTTTTTTTGGAAAATTTTCTGAATTAGTTTCAAATGACCAGGGTGATAAAAAAACTATAAAGGAAAATGTTGAAAAAATTGAAGTACCTACTGAAAAAAAATCACAAAACAAAACACTAATTTATATATCTATTGTATTATTCGCAGCTATCGTAATTTATTTAATTAGTTGAATCGCGTAATACTAGAATCTTTATATTTTTTAAAGTTGAGTGTGACATTATTGTATGTTTAACTTAAGACAATTAATAAGGAGTGGAGCCTTATGAAAAAAATTGCAATAGAAGTTAACGGTAAGAAAGTTTCAAAAGAAATACAAGATCACACAACATTATCAGGTTTACTAAGAGATATTTTGAATTTAACAGGAACTCATATTGGTTGTGATACAAGCCAATGCGGTGCGTGCGTCGTTCATGTTGATGGAAAATCAATAAAAAGCTGTACAGCATTAGCAGCAGACCTTGATGGCTCAAAAGTTACAACAATTGAAGGTTTAGCCTCAAATGGAAAATTACATCCAATGCAAGAAGCATTTAAAAAGATGCATGGACTGCAGTGTGGGTTTTGTACTCCAGGCATGGTCATGAGTGCAGTTGATCTTTTAAAAAATAAAAAAAATCCAAGCGATCAAGAAATAAGAGATTGGTTGGAAGGTAATATCTGTAGATGTACAGGATACCATAATATTGTTGCAGCAGTTAAAGAAGCTGCATCAAAAATGTAGGAGATAAAATGGCAAGTTTAGTTGGATCTAGAGTTGAAAGAAAAGAAGACAAGAGATTTTTGACAGGTAAAGGCAGATATACCTCAGATATAAACATTGCTAACCAAACATACGCTATATTTATTAGATCTCCACACGCAAGAGCAAAAATTAAAAAAGTTGACACATCTAAAGCTCTTAAATCTTCAGGAGTAGTAGATATTTTAACAGGAGAACATATAGCGCAAGACAAAATTGGAGGCTTAATAGCTGGATGGGCTATTAGAAGCGAAGATGGCTCAGAAATGAAATGTCCTGCAAACCCACCGTTAGCAAAAGATAGTGTAAATTTTGTTGGAGATCCTGTGGCTGTAGTTTTTGCTGAAACTTTAGATGAAGCTAGAGCAGCAGCTGAATTAGTAAAAGTTGATTACAAAGTTTTAAAGGCAGTTTCCAATTTAGGTGAAGCAATGAATAGCGAAGCTATACACGAAGGTATAGATAAAAATCTTTGTTATGACTGGTTACTTGGTGACAGACAAAAAGTTAAAGAAGCATTTGAGAAAGCAGACAGAATTATAAAACTAGACATTACTAATAATAGACTTATACCAAATGCAATGGAACCTAGAGCTTGCGTAATAGACTACAATACAGCTTCAGAGGAAATAACTTGTTACACCACAAGTCAAAATCCACACTTGTCAAGATTGATTATGTCAGCTTTTGGTGGTGTTGCTCCTGAAAACAAATTAAGGGTTGTTGCACCAGATGTGGGTGGAGGATTTGGATCAAAAATTAATCTTTATAATGAAGAAATAGTTTGTAGTTGGGCTTCAAAAAAAATAGAGAGACCTATTAAATGGGTAGCTGAAAGAACAGAGTCTTTTTTAACAGATACTCATGGAAGAGACCATATTACTCATGCAGAATTAGCGGTTACTAACGATGGTAAATTTTTAGGATTTAAAAATGAAACAATTGCAAACCTTGGAGCATACGCAAGAGTATTCGGAACTGTAACTCCAACATATTTATTTGGACCTTGTGCAACAGGTGTATATATAATGCCAGCCGCGTATTCTAATGTTAAAGCAGTTTATACAAATACTGCACCAGTAGATGCATATAGAGGAGCAGGAAGACCAGAAGCTACTTATACTATTGAAAGAATTGTAGATAAGGCTGCAATGGAATTAGGTATGGATCCAATTGAAATAAGAATGAAAAATTTTCCTACAGAATTTCCATTTAAACAAACTTTAGTTCACCAAATAGATTCAGGTGATTATGTAGCAGGATTAAATAAAGCAAAAGAAATGGCAGATTATGATGGTTTCGCTGCTAGAAAAAAAGAATCTGAGTCAAAAGGTAAACTTAGAGGTATAGGAGTTACTTCTTATTTTGAAGCATGTGGTATTGCACCGTCACCTGTAGTGATGATGTTAGGTTGTGGAGTAGGTTTATGGGAGTCTGCCGAAGTAAGATTTAATCCAACAGGACAAGTTACTGTTTATACTGGTTCTCATAGTCATGGACAAAGTCACCAAACTACATTTGCACAAATTGCAGCTGATGAATTAGGCGTTCCAATTGAAAATATTGATGTTGTTCATGGCGATACTGACAAAGGTACATTTGGTATGGGAACATATGGTTCAAGATCTTTAACGGTCGGAGGAATAGCAATAGTTAATGCATGCAAAAAAATAGTTAATAAAGGAAAAAGAATTGCTGCCAAAATGCTTGAAGCAAGTCCTGATGAAGTTGATTTTAAAAATGGAGAATTTGTTGTTGCAAAATCAAATAAAAAGAAAACAATTGGGGAAGTTGCTTTTGCAAGTTATCTTCCTGGAGTAAGAGACGAAGTTAAATCGCCTTTACCAGAAGGAGATGAACCAGGTTTGATAGAATCTTCTTTTTTTGATCCAGCTAATTTTTCTTTTCCAGCAGGATCACATATTTGTGAAGTTGAAATAGATCCCGAAACAGGTCACGTGAAACTTGATAAATACACAGCAGTTGATGATTTTGGAACCATAGTGAACCCACTAATTGTTGAAGGACAAGTTCATGGTGGACTAGCACAAGGAATTGGTCAAGCTTTGTATGAGAATGCTCAATACGACGATTCTGGTCAGCTGATTACAGCTTCTTACATGGATTATACAATGCCAAGAGCTGATGATCTTCCAGACTTTAATTTAGGATTTACTTGTACAAAGGCTACTACTAATCCATTAGGAGTTAAAGGATGTGGAGAAGCAGGAACTATAGCTGCAACACCAACAGTAATGAACGCAGTTATTAATGCTTTGGGTGGAAAAGAAATTTCTTTACCAGCAACAGCAGAAAAAGTTTGGAAAGCATGTAAAGAAATGAAAAAATCTAATGCTAAGGCGGCTTAAAGGAAATTATGAAAACATTTAATTATCATTCTGCAAAAGATGTCAAAGAAGCATCAAAGTTAGCATCTTCTAATTCAGCTTTTTTAGCAGGAGGGATGACAACTATACCTTCAATGAAATTAGGCTTAGCTTCTTATAAAGATATTATAGATATTAAAAGAATAAAAAAACTATCAGGAATTAAAGTATCTGGAAAAACAGTTACAATAGGAGCAACAACAAAGCATTCTGAAGTAGCAAGTTCAAAAGATGTTAAAAAAGCAATTCCTTCATTAGCAGCTCTTGCAGAAGGTATTGGTGATCCACAAGTAAGAAATAGAGGTACGATTGGTGGTTCAATAGCAAATAATGATCCTGCTGCAGATTATCCCTCAGCATGTATTGCTTTAGATGCAACTATACATACTAATAACCGTTCAATTGATGCAGAAAAGTTTTTTAGAGGAATGTTTGAAACCTGTCTTAAGAGTACCGAAGTTATAGAGTCAATTGAATTTTCAATACCTCAAAAATCAAGTTATCAAAAATTACCAAATCCAGCTTCACGATATGCTATAGTAGGTGTTTATGTTGCTAAACATAAAACAGGAATAAACGTTGGAGTAACTGGAGCTAAGTCATGTGTATATAACGATAAAGATTTAGCAGGAGCATTAACTAAGAATTTTTCTTCATCAGCCATAGATAGCGTTAAAATATCTTCATCAGGAATGAATTCAGATATACATGCCTCTTCAGATTACAGAGCAAATATGGTGAAAGCTTTTGCTAAAAAAGCTGTTGATGCTTGCTAAATATTTCTTTCAGTAATACCTTTACATCTAATGAAAAATTCATTTGATGAAAAAATCTTAGAAGAAGCAAATGATTGGTTAAATGCTAATCAAAAAGTTGTTCTTGCAACAGTAATTCAAACTTGGGGATCATCACCTAGACAAGTTGGAAGCAGAATGATTGTTAATGAAACAGGAGATTTTTCAGGTTCTGTTTCTGGTGGATGCGTAGAATCTGCGGTAGTAAGAGAATGCATAGGTTTAATTAAAGATAATAAGCCATGTAAAAAAATTGAGTTTAAAGTTTCTAATGAAAGTGCTTGGGAAGTTGGACTTGCTTGTGGTGGTGAAATAGCAGTCTATTTAGAACAGATAATTTAAATTAAATGAAACATTCTCAACTTAAAGAAATTATTAAAAAAAAATCTTCAAAGACTGAGTTTGCAATTGTGACCAATCTTGAAAATGGATTAAGTGAAATTTATGAGCCTGGAAAATTATTAAATAAAGAATTTGAAATTCATAAAGAGCAAATTGACAATTTTTTTAAATTAAAAAAGAATGGGGTAATTGAAAATACAGAGATATTTGTTGAGACATACATTAGGCCTATAAAAGTTATCATAGTAGGAGCAGTTCATATAGCTCAATATCTAGTAGACTTTGCAAAAAGTTTAAATTTTGAAATTTCTATTATAGATCCTCGTGGCTATTTTGCATCGAAACAAAGATTTCCTGATATGAAAATTATAAATAAATGGCCAGATGAAGCTTTCAAAGAAATAGAATCAAATGAAAATTCTGCACTAGTTGCATTAACTCATGATCCCAAAATAGATGATCCAGCATTACAACATGCTCTTAATAAAAAATTTTATTATATAGGTGCGCTAGGTAGTAAAAAAACTCATGAAAACAGATGTCAAAGATTAAAAGAAGCGGGATTTAATAGTGACCAAATTAATTCAATACATGGTCCAATTGGTATTAAACTAGGTGGAAGATCAGCTCCAGAGATAGCCCTATCTATTATTGCTCAGTTAGTATCAGAAACTTATAAAAAATAAATGCAACAAGTATTTGAAGAAATAAAAATTAATACCGAAGGGCAAGGTTTTTATAATTTTACTGAGAACACTTTAGATTGGATCAATAAACAAAAAATTAAAAATGGTATTTTAAATATTAATATATTACACACCAGCGCTTCATTAATTATTCAGGAAAATGCAGATCCAGATGTATTATATGACCTTAAAAATTTTTTTCACAAACTAGTACCAATGGATCAAAAATTATATAAGCATACCACAGAAGGAAAAGATGATATGCCAGCCCATATAAAATCTGCAATTACCAACAATCAATTAACTCTAAGTTTAAAAAATAAAAAATTAATCCTTGGGACTTGGCAAGGTCTTTATTTGTTTGAACATAGACTTGAAAGCCAAACAAGAATTTTATCTCACCATTTAATTGGAGATTAAAAATGATTAAAGCTATTTTGCTAGCTGCAGGAAAATCTAAAAGGCTTAAAAGTGAAAATAAATTAATTAAAAAGTTTAAAAAAAAAGCTTTAATAAATCATTCACTGCTAGCATTACTTAAGAGTAAAGTAGATAAAGTTATCATTGTACTTGGTTATCAGAATAAAGAAGTAAGAAAAGTTGTTAAGAAGAATAAAAAAAATATTTTTGTATTAAACAAAAATTTTAAATTAGGAATGTCATCCTCAATTAATACTGGTTTAAAAAAAATTTCAAAAAAGGATAAAGGGTTTATAATTGTGCAGTCTGATATGCCATTTATAAAGGCTTCTGATATTAATAAAATCTATAACTCAATATCAAAAAAAAGACATTTAGTTCACGCATTAAAATTTAAAAACAAAATTGGTAATCCAATAGGTTTTGACAGCTCAGTTTTAACTAAATTTAAAAGAATGAAAGGTGATGTTGGAGCCAAGTTTATGGTCAAAAGATTAAAAAATAATACTAACTTTATAAAAGTTTTAAATAAAAGAGTTTTTAAAGATTTAGATTTAAGAAAAGATTTTAATTAGCTTGTATAGGATTTCCTTTTAGCCATTCACTTTCTTCATTTTCATAATGTTCTTTTTTCCAAATAGGAGATCTTTTCTTAATTTCTTCAATAATGTATCTAGAAAGAATATATGTTTCAGCTCTATGAGGACAGGCAACAGCAATAATAATGCTTATTTCTCCCAATCCTAAATATCCTTTTGCGTGTTCTATATAAACTGCTTTGTCTTTAATTTTTAATTTTTGATCAACTTCATTATAAATTTCCTCAAAACTTTTAATGACCATTGCATCATGACTATCATAAGTAATTCCTGTTACTTTTTTATTTTCATTAGTTTCTCTAACAGTTCCTCTAAAAATTAAAGAAGCGCCAAATTTAGATGAAGATATAAATTTTTCAGCTTTATCAACTTCTATTTTTTCTTTTTTAATATCTATTATTTTTGCATGAAACATTAACCGCCTCCAATAGGGGGAATAATTCCAATTTTTTGATCTTTTGTAATTTTATAATTTTCAGAAATAATATTATTATCTTCTGAACAGAAAGCTGAAGTTTCAATTATTTTTTTAAAATTTTCATTTCCTTTGAATTTTTCATCTACATAAATAATTATTTTTTTTTTAAGATCTTTTATAGAGCTATTTCCTTTTAGGTTAATTTCTAAAAAATCTTTATTGCTTAAATCTCTACTAGCACCAAATAGCTCAAGTTTTATTTTCATATTAAAAAATATTATTTAAAAATTTAGGTAAACCATCTGGATTCTTCCACAATCCACTTTTCCCACCTTCTTTGATTAATAGTTTAACATTATCAATTTTTAAATGTGGATTTACTATTTTGCTTAAATCGTAAATAGTAATAAGCGCTGCATTAACTCCCATAATTGCTTCCATTTCAACACCCGTTTTTGCTACAGTCGAAACAACACAAAATACTTCTAATGAAAAGTCTTTATCATTCATAATTATTTTGGTTGCTGTATGATCAATTGGCAATGGATGACACAAAGGAATTAGTTCGCTAGTTTTTTTAACTCCCAAAACAGCAGAAACTTCTGCCAAACTAATAGGATCTCCTTTAGGCATTTCATTGTGTTTAATCATATTAAATACTTTTTCACCCACGTATATTTTTCCAGATGCTAAAGCCCTTCTAAATGTTTCTTTTTTTGAAGAGACATCGACCATATTAAATGAGTTTTTCTTAAATAAATTTTCTGCCCAGTCTTTTAACTGGTCTTGATTAACTATTTTTAAATTTTTCATTATCCTCCAGTTGTCGATAAATTTTTGGTTAAACCAGTATCACCTAATTCTAAATAATGAGATTCTTTTTTAAAATTAAGTTGTTTAGAAATTAAATCTTTTAATTCTTCTAATTGATCATCTTTTTGCAATAAGTGTCTTATGCTTATTCCGGTACTGCCAAACAAACATAATCTTAAATCTCCTCTAGCTGTAATTCTAAGTCTGTTGCAGCTTTTACAAAAATCTTTTGAGTAGGGCGCAATAACGCCAAACTTGCCTTTAAAAGAAGAGTGAATATAATTTTTTGATGGACCAGCATTTCTCCCAAGAGTTTGAACGACCCAATCATTGTTGTTTAAATAATTTATAAATATTTTTGCAGGAACGTGGTACTTTCTAAAATAATCTAAGCCATCTCCAGTTTGCATTAATTCTATATATCTAAAATCAATTTCATTGCTTTTTATAAAACTACTCCATTCATTAAAATCTTTTTCACTGTCATTAATACCTTTTAATAAAACAGCATTTATTTTTATGTTTTTGAAATTAAGCTTTTGCAGTCTTTCAATTCCTTTAAGAATTTCTGGCAAGCGATCATGACTTGTAACTTTTTTAAAAGTTTCTCTATTTAAACTATCAATACTTATGTTTATTCCATCTAGACCGCTCTCAGCAATTTGATCAGCTATTTTATCTAAACGATATCCATTAGTTGTGATCACTGTTTTTTTTATTCCAGTTTTATTTTTCAAAATTTTAATTATATCGAAAAAATCTTTTCTTACGGTAGGCTCACCGCCTGTTAATCTAATTTTGCAAACCCCAAGTTCTGACAAACCTTTTGCTAATCTTCCAATTTCTTCTGCACTCAAAAATTTTCTATTGTCGCTATTATCTTTTTGATAACCATTAGGAAGGCAATAACCACACTTAAAATTGCATACATCGGTAATTGATAATCTTATATAAGGAAATGTTCTTCCAAAACTATCTTTTAGCGTTTTCATTTATTTTTTTTTGAATTAATTTAACATATTATATATAATTTATCATGGCAGAATTTCTTACTAAAAACGAAATAAATCAATTCAAAAATGATGGAGCTGTTTTTTTAGAAGGAAAATTTGATCTTAGTTGGATAGAAAAATTAAAAAAAGGAATAGAAAGAGATATAAAAAATCCAAGCCCAAGATTTAAATCTCATACTATAGCAAAAGGCGTTCCCTCTTATTTAGAAGATTATTGGACATGGGATTTGGTCCCTGAATTTAAAGACTTTGTTTTTAACTCACCATACGCAAAGATAGCTTCAGAATTAATGTCAGCTAAAAAAATAAATCTTGTAATGGATAATTGGTTTTTAAGAGAAGCCGGGTCTAAATCTTCAACTCCTTTTCATCATGATGTTAGTTATTTTGATATGGAAGGAACCATGTGTGTTCTTTGGTTGCCTTTGCAACCTACGAAAAAAAATGAAGGAGTTGTTTGGGTAAAAGGTTCACATTTGTGGAATAAACTTTTTTTAAGAGTACTTTTTAAAGATGGACACAAAGTTGAGGGAAAAGAATGTACAATTGATGGAAAAAAATACGAACTTCCACCTGATATTTTAGGAAATAAAGATAAATATGATTTTTTAAAATGGGACTGTGAACTAGGAGATGCTGTTATATTTGATATGAGAACTCTTCATGGAACTCTTAGTTCTTCAATACCTCACAAAACATTAAGTCGCTATACTTTAAGAGTTGCCAAAGAAGATGCAAAAATTAGTTATATAGGTGATTGGACCAGTTATAATTACAGAAAAGCCATGCAAGAGGCAGGATATAAAAATGGCGATCCACTAGGCGGGAAAATGTTTCCAACCTTATATGAAAATAATAACTTTTAGCTCTGAGACTGTAAGTTAAATTATTTATTTTCCTGGACCTTTATATGCTCCTGCTATTTTTGCAGCGTTTTCTGCAACTTCATTAATATTAATAGCTTCACAAACTGTAATATCGCACAGTGCTCCACTAGCTTCTGTTGCCATTTTAACGCCAGCGCCTTGTGCAAAAGTTCCTTCAAATACTGCTAAAAAATCATAAGATCCTCTTAAACCAGTATATGAAACTAATTTAGCACCCACGGCTTCAGCTGCAGTTCGAGCTGCTTGCGCTCTATCTGACTTTGGATCCTTGCAAAAACCTTGAAATCCTTGAGCGGTATACCTACCCAATGCATAAAATGTTGCCATACTTAACTCCTTTCTTAAAAAGGACTATAGCAAACAGAACAATGATTGAGTATTAAAATAATTTAAAGATTAGTTTCTTGCTATACGATCAATTTCTTTAAGTTCAACTTCTAGTTTATCTAATTCTTCGCCTCCAGCCATCATACTTAATAGTTTTTCTCTAGATAAATCATTTTTAGCATATGTTCCTAAACTTTTTCCTCTATTTAAAACTGTAAAGCTATTTCCGACAGGATAAGCATGGTGAACGTTATGAGTTATTAATATTACTCCTAAACCTTGTGATGCTGCTTTTACAATATATTTTAAAACAACAGATGCCTGATGAACTCCAAGAGCAGAAGTAGGCTCATCTAAAATTAATACTTTAGCACCAAAATATATTGCTCTAGAAATTGCAAGACATTGTCTTTCTCCACCCGACATTGTTCCAACTGCTTGTGAAGGATCTCTTACATCAATTCCTATTTGTCCCATTCTATCCGCAGCTATTTCATTTGCTTTTTCAATATCAAATGTTTTTAAAAAAGGAATTCCTTTTTGAGGTTCTCTTCCCATAAAAAAATTTCTTGTTACACTCATAAGAGAAACTAAAGCTAAATCTTGATAAACTGTTGCTATACCTATATCC
>LULT01000133.1_pt1 | contig 10798 bp, 8 predicted proteins | sample 728141 | NCBI WGS metagenome assembly LULT01 (sample SAMN03860282, study PRJNA289734) | marine metagenome | biome: seawater column; feature: ocean; material: water; isolation source: Red Sea water column Station 108 - depth 100m | place: Saudi Arabia: Red Sea | collected 2011-10-15 | depth 100 m | reverse complement strand
CCCTTCTCTGTAGGGTAAGCAGTTGGTCCAGAAGCCCATTGCTTTAAAACACCTTCACTGTCTATACCCCATAATTGCCCATGCCAGATAGTAAAGTATTCGACATTCCTTGTCGCTGAACCGCTAACGTCCATGTCTGTAAACGTAGAGGCATCAGTCGTATAGGTATAACCAGATGACCCCCTAGCAAAGATCATGTAGTTAGCTGTGGTATCCCTAAAGACAATCGTTTCTTTTGTCGGATTAGTTAAGGTATCTAGGCTGGAAGACCACGAATCACTAGCGTTTAGATACTTGTAAACCTTGTTATCAGAATGAACAACATATATATCTGTACTAGCCCCAACAGTAAATTCGGTAATTGACTTTATAGTCCCAACAGCTTGTGTTGTGGCTGCGTTAGATTTTCTAGGCAGAAGGAGATGTCCCTTGAACCTGCCTATACCTCCACGAAAGTCGTTCTGTGTGAGAATAGAAGCCCTTGGGTCAGCACCACGCTGAGTGTCACCGATGGTAAATCTTGGAGCAGCAATACTCACAAGAGTCTTACGAACCGGACCATTGATCTTGTACCGCTCGCTATTCAGAAGTATTTCATTCTGCCCAATAACAGATGCCATTAGTCCACCATCTTTGTTCCGGGTCTAATCGCAGGAAGTGACCGCTCTGCCTGAGCAGCTATTCCTTCAAAGTACGCAGCCCTCCGGTCATTGTCATCCGGGTCTGTTGTGCGCCCTCTAGCAAGACTAAATAACATTTTACTTGTGGCGCGAGCAACCACTAGATCAGGGTCTATCTCGCAAGTTGCAGAATCACTGGTTAGCAATGACGGAAGGTTGTATCCAATAAGTCGCACCAAACTGTAGCCAACTTCTTTTCTAGCTGACTCAGATAAAAATACTTTTCTAGCTTCTCTATCTACTCGATAAGTACCAGACCACAACCTGTTGTATACAGCAGATTCTGTTTCAACAGCCTTTATGTCGTTGATCCAAACATACCTAGCACCAGTCGTTACATACTTAAGTCCAACAGAAATGATTGCGTTGTCATCTTCAGGATTTGCTAGTGAAACTCGACAGTATGTCCACGTTCTTGCAGACAAAGCGGGAACCGAAAGAGTTTCTTTTATTGTCCCAAGATTCGCAGCACTACTTAGGCACAGAGTTATATTGCCTGCTGTTGTAGCAGTAGAAGATTTAATCCAGAACTCAACAGCATCATACTTTCTAAGGTCTTTTGAACCAATAGCATGTGACGCAAGGACATCTCCAGAAGAAACAGAACTGCTTATGTAAAGACGAGAAGACGCATTGTTTGCTTTAAAGTCTTGCGTGTCTTTGGTCATCGTTACGTCGCTATCAACTTGCTCTGTCCAAACAAGGTTAGCGTCTTGAATCTGTTCTCCAGAAAAATGATGACGGTAATCTACCTGTGTTACCGCTACCATCGCTGAAGGAATGTCATAACGACTATCTTTTATATGCCCGTGATTAGAAATATCTTCGTTGATAACAAGCCCACGAGGAGTCCTTTGAGTTATTGCTTGGTTGATGAACTCGTGGATTCGGTCAGGTGGATACTCAGCGCGCCAATATTCGTAGGTGTCATTCGCTTGCGTGTTAGCGGTAGCTGCTGGCTTGAAGGTAAATGTACCTGTACTACTAGCGTAGTCGGTTACTCGACGGATAAGACCGTCATTAGTTCCAGATGTAAAGACAATCCACCCACCATTGAACTCGTCATCCCCGCCTATGTAGGTAGCATCAATAAGTGTTAATGTGTCCCCATTCCCTGTTGCAGAACTAGCTGGAGCCTGATCTAAGTTCGCAGCAATAGAGCGTCTAATCTGTTCTCTAGTCCTGCTTTGAAATGCAGCCACGATATACCTACCTGCTTAATCTACGCTTTCTTCTCCAGTCAGCTAAAGATTTTAGACCACCCTTTAGATCGTCTAGTTTTTCCTTGCTAACCGTATGGGTTGCTTGTCGCTTTGCAAAAGCCTTTGCTTCTTGTTCAGCAACTTCTCGTTCTTTGTGAAGGAGTTCTTCTAACTGATGTCCTTCAAGCCTTGATGCTCCGGGTATGTAAACACTCTTTCCATACCCAACATCAAAGGTTTCTTCAGATGGTTGCCCGATCACACGTTCAACCTCTTTAGGGAGACTAACTTGGCGATGTCCTGCTTTTCTACCTGCGGACACAGGCAACCAAAGTTGTTGTTTCGCCAAGTTAGCCCCCTAATGATTAGTCTCTAATAGAGAGCATGACCCATCCGTACTCGGTGTCAACTGAAACGACACCCATAGAAGTACCAAGAGGTCTTGTGTCTTCTTCGCTAGAGGCATCCCAAAGGTCAAAAGCCCCTGATTCACCAGAAGCTTGGCTTACGCCAACAGCGTCACCTACTACGAAAGTCGCTGCGCCAGATAGTACAGCAGCAGGACCAGCAGTTTGTATCCAACAGAAGTAATCTGCGGTTACAGGGATAGTAGTTACACCTAATGGTCCGGTAGTCATGGTACCGTCACCGTCGATGATCTTTATATCCTTGTAAGGGTTATACATTAACCCAAACTGCGTAGAAGTAGTGAAGGCAGTTCTGATACCGTCTGGCTCGTCAACTGTTACTTCCAACCCCGCTGCGCTGGATACTGCGGTATTAGATTTAATTCGATATACCTCACCCTGAGCAGCATTGTCGTTGATAAAAAGGTAGCCGTCTTTGTATTGATCTTTAGTTACGGTAAGAGAAGTAGTTGTAGTTACCGTCTGCGATCCCGCAGCTAACGCAGCAGTAGCCAAGTCTCCATCATTCGCTCCGACTTGAGCGATACCATCTACTAACTGACCAGCAGAAGTAATGGCTGTGCCACTGTTTTCTGCGTAATAGAAAACTCTTCCATCAGGCGTTACCGCCCTTGTACCGAGTTTCTGCTTCTGAGAAGAAGTCTCTACTTTTTCCTGTCCGTACCCTAAATGTACGGTGAGTGGAAATGCCATTTTAATATCCCTCCTTGGGATAAGTTTTGAGCAGGTTCTAAGCCCTGCGATAGTCCGATGTTAAAGGCTCGGTCTATCGTTACACCTTTTTAGACTGCCCCGCCTTTTTCTTTACCCTTGATAAATCTAAAGAAGAGGTGCCTGTATCTAGCTTACCTGATGCCACCGCTTCAGAAAAGGTTTCAATCTTTTCCTCTACCTTTGGTTCAGGCTTAGGGGGGCTTTCAACAAAGCCTCTATTCAAGTAGAGCGGAAGAAAACTTTTTGGAAGATTAGGATGTTCTTCCCAAACTTCCTCTCCTTCAATTATTGCCATCTTCCATAGTGAGATTTTCTTTACCCCGCCTACGGACATTTCAATTCTACTTTGCCTAGAAACCATTATTAAAAGCCCCCTTAGTTTACCTACTACGCACTTGTAGTTGGGTCGCCAATTTCGTAACGACCAGCAGCACCACGAGTGTCATCAACTTCAAAGACTGCATAGTCTTCAGTAACAACAACCTCGTAGGCACGAAGCGAAGCATCTCGCTCACGCTCTTCTGAACGACCACTTGCGGACAAGTGACCCATTGCAGTTTTGTCAGCAATAACTCCGTAACCAGAATCAGTAGTCCCGATCTTGGCAATGTTTCCATCCTCAAAGAATGGGACACCCGAAAGCTTCACGCCAGAGTAGTAATCTTTTACTGCTGGCTTATTGAAAGCATCAGGCAACGGGTAAGTTGCTAGAGTATTTCCAATATCAGTTGCAAGCTTCCAGATAGCGTTAGGGTGGTGAACTACAAAAAGATCATTACCAAACTTGCCTGACTTTGCATTAGCGATAAGAGCCGATGCGTTAGCAAGGGTTAGATTAGCACCGTCTGCGCCAAGAGCAGTTCCACCGTTCAAGGAAGGGAACAAAGCAATGATGTCATTGTCCTTCTTCCTAGCCATAGCGTCACCCATCTGGCGACCAATGATCTTGTACACATCTTCGTTGTTCTGTCGAAGAAGAGTATCGGTAATAATTACCTTAAGACCAACTTCCGCTGTAGTTGCTGTAACAGTTGAGACATCAATGTCTTCACTGTCGATCATGTCTTGACCTTCAGCAAGGTCTTCAGCATCCATCTGAGCAACTTTAGGGATTTCTAATTTGTACTCACCCTTACCAAGATTGAACTGCTCAATAAGTCCAACCATCGGAGCGTTATGCTCCTCAGTGTATCGTGCCTGTGCAAGCATGATACGAGACATGTTCTGGAGATTTCCAGTTGTACTTGTCTGTACTGCCATGTTAATTTACCTCAATCAAAAATAGAAAAGCCTAACTTCTTAGAAGCTATCTTTGCCATCTCTGTAGTTATCGCAGGATCACCTGCGTTGTATCTATCTAAAACATCTTCAGAATTAGTAGGAGCCACATCTGCTGCCGGGTTTGCGTTATTCAAACTTTGGGCTGGAGTAACTTGTTGTACCCTGCCTTCCAACTTTTTAATTGTTGACAAAGCTTTTGCATGTTTTTCCATAGTTACAGGGTCAGGTAAGTCTTGTAACTCCGCATACGAAACTCCATATTGAGTGGCTAATTCGTATGCTTTAGCAAGTTGAGTACGAGTATTTAACTCGTTCTGCATTTGCTGAGAATTACTAAGAACCTGATCTGCCTGCTGTTTAGCAAGATACGCTTCTTTTGCAAAAGCAGTGTGCTGTTGAGCCATTTGCGTTGCAACTACTTCATCCAACCCTTGGTTTATAAGTTGTTGGTAATTTTTCTGGTAGTACGCATTTACTTCAGCCTCTAAATTAGAAGAGTTCTGAAGCTGCTCGGCTCTTTGGCGCGCTGCTCTTTCATTTGCCAGTTGCGTTTCCATCTCTGCTATTCGTTTATCGGTAGCAGATTGATACTTGCTTAACTCTGGATTAGGCGCAGGTGTAGATTTTAATTCTGTTTCAGTGTTGGCTTGAGGCTCAGGAGCAGGAGGAACCTCACTAGATAAGTCATCCGTTTCCGTTAAATCATCAACGGGTTCTGTCGCAGGCGTTTCTGCTGGTGCAGGCGTTTCTACGCTCTCGTCAACTTTCAACGGGATTTCGGTAACTTCTACCGTAGATTCTGTTCCTAGATCGTTTGTCTCAGTAACCATGTTTCTCTCCAAAATATGACACCGTTAGATGGCACACTTTCTTATTTAGGTTTTCAAATAATACGATACAGCGTTATTACGGGGCAAGTAATTCCCTTGTGCGTAAGACTGTTTCAGGGGTATCTTCAACAACTGGTTGCCCAACTGGTTGCTGTATCCCTGAAGGCTGCTCTGGTGGAATCAATGCCTCAGAAGGAACAACCGCCCTTGCTGGCGCACCTCTTGCCTGACGAGCAGCATCAGACTTTTTGATCCTCTCTACTGTAGATTTCAACCCTGCTCGTTCTAACGCTTCTAAAAATCCTTGAGGTAAAGGAGTGTCGTTTGTATTCCGAATAATGTAATCAGCTTGTTGAGGGTAATCTTTTAAAACTTTATCCCGCAACCTCTTCATTTTCTCTGGCAAGTAACTGCCTGCTGGTGTTAATGATTTAGAAGGAGCCTCGTTCCAAGCTTCAAGTGCCTGCGCTTCAAGATCGTCATCCGCTATGACTTTATCTTTCCACTCAATATTAAGAGTTTCTTCTACCTGTTCTTTACGTTCTCGTGCATCGTCAATGATGTCGAAGTAATCATCTATAAAATCACGCTTGGTATATTCGCCACCGTCGCTGCGTTGCCCTGCGTAGAAAAAGAACATAGCTTCTTGAAGCTGAGAATCTCTTCGACGATTGATAATGTCAACTGTCGCAAAGAACCGCCTCAAAGGTTTACCAGTGGCAGCACTCTCAATCTCAAACTTTTCTAGTTCTGCAACAAGCGAGTCTTTGACATCGTTCTTTTCGTAAGGTTCAAGGTCTTCATAGTTATCAGCCGAAACCATCCCTGACCTAAACAAACCTCCTACGTGATCCTGCAAAATATCTGACCGGGAAAGAGGACTGCTTTGCTCACCGATAAGTTCAAGACCGATTGAAAGCCCACCACCAAAAGCGTCTTTCGGATTACCTATTGAAGTTTCCTTGATAATGTTTGGCACTTCCTGAAGCGCAAACGGAATGTGACTTTCTGCTATGTACTCAGGAAGAGTTTCGCCAAATCGGGACTCGCCATATGCTCGGAAATTCATAAACTCAAATAAATCTCCGACAACTGGAGAGGACAAATTGAGCCACGCATCTAATGCCTTCTGAGGTTCTTTCTCCCAACCAGCCCCGCCTGACGCTAAGACAAGCGCAGCCATTGATTTGTAAGGACCAAAGATGTTCCAGTCTCTAGGCGCACCAAGCTTTGTTAGCCTGACAGACATAAAGTTTGGATTCATTCTGCCATTTCTCATTAGCTGGAAATCTGTTTCCTGACCCAGAACTTCGTTGGCTGCAACTGTAATAAGCGTACCCATTGATACCATTTTCATTACAGCCCTACGTGCAATCAACTGGTCTGCGTCAATACTGTTCCTAATGCCATAGTTGATGTTTAGGTTTTGTCTAATCTGTCTGTCAAACGGAAGAGCATCTACCATAAAGTCAACATCCATGCCCTTTGTTGCACGATGTAGCGTTTCGATTCTTGCCCTAAAGAACCTTGGTGCAAACAAAAGCATGTCACCAAATACACCAGCTACTCCGTTTGGTGTCCAACCAGTAAGACCATTTACGCCGTTCCCAATTTTGCGCGCTGTTCCATCTGCAACAAGTTCGTCAAATGTTTTTCCAGACAGCCTCATGTATTCCATGATTTCTTTACGGGCAGACTTAAGCCTCAGCATGTCACCGAAGGCTCCGAAGGCTTCGTTAGCCCTGCGAATTAAAGGAAGCTTACCTATTGATTCAGTAATTCCTTGAGGTCGGAGAGTTACTTCTGTATCTACTCCACCAAAACGTATACCCATTCGGTCAATTATTTCGTGAGAACTTGGCGCACCATCTTTTTGAGACTTTGCATCAAAATCTCTAAGGTTATCTGCCATTGACTCTCGCTGTAATCGTTTGCCTTTACGTCCGGGCTTGCCAATTAATGATTGAAGGTGGGCTTTATAAGCACCAGCAAACTCTTTAGGACGGGCAAACTGTTCTAACTTACCCTGAATACTGACACCGGAGTCATCTAATGTTGCACCTATTGCTCGTCTTATACTCTGGTAAGTACCAAGTGTGCGAAGAATTGATGACCCTCTGCCTGATAAAGGCTTCATGTCTTGCGTTGTGCGCCTAATCGTTTGAAGGTCTAAATCATCCAGCATTACTTGATTATCAATAGTTCTATATCCTGTATCTCTGACACGAGTTCTGCCTTGACTTTCAACTATTTTTTCTTTTCCAATCTTCTTTCTTAACTTTTCTAGTTGGCTTTTAAGTTCGCCTAGTTTTTTATAAGACTCAAAGTACCTAGCATCTGCTGAGCGAAGCTTGGTTCCTGCTCTGTCTAGTTCCCTGTTACGAGCAGTTACTTGTTTACGCAGTTGCTTAAATTCCCCCTCCGCTCTGCCTAATGCTTTTTCTGCTATTTTGGGAATTTCTGTATCTAGAAAATCTTTCTTCGCAAGGTTTACTTCAACTTCTGCTACAGCTTCTTTTGCAAGAGCATTTGCTTCCCGGTTACGCGCAGTAACTAACATGCTTTCTGATCTTTCTCGCAACCGTGCTGCACGAGATACAAATCTATTGCCATCCAGAACTTCTCTTTTTGCAGCACTTATTACTGAGTTTCTTGCTTTTGCAAATCTTTTATCATTCAACCGGGCTTCTGCGTTTGCAAGGAATTTTTTCTGGGCTTCTTCAAACTTTACAAGACTGTCTACCTGATCTTGTAAATCATCTGCGTTCATTTTACGAACATCTGAATTACTCTTTTTGTTATCTAAAATTCTTTTAGCTTTAGCTAATGCGTTTTCTGCTTTTGTATAAACTTTTTTAACTTCATCTTGAATGGCTTTGACACTTTGCAGTTCTTCTAACTTCGCACTTGCATTATTCAAATCGTACACAGAATTATTTAAATTCTTAGATGCTTCAACATAAGCCTTCTGTCTTTCTGTAAGTTGTACTTTTTGCTTGTCTAAACTTTTTATAGCAGCAGATATTTTTGCACGAAGTGCATGTGCTTCAACAGCAAGAGCAGAACCCTTAAAAGCAATAGCCTCTCCAGATACCGGGTCTACATATCCAAGGAGGAACTTGCCAATCTGTCTATCAAGGATAGAGTCATAAATTCCTGTTGACCATTGACCAAACTCATCCCATACAGGTAAATACTTTTGTGGGGCGACTAAGAATTTTTTAGGGTTTTTTGGGTCAGGAACGCCCTGAATCATTTCAACTTGAGTCAGTGGTTCATCTGTAACAGGATGCCTTGTTCTTTCTTTTTCAAAACTTTCTTTTGTTATTATTCGTTTTTCAGTTGGCGGTGCTTCTACTACTTCACCAGCTTTGTCTACTATTCGTTGTGTTGGACCACGAGAAATAAAGAATCCTCCGTCACCAAGTTCCGCTTTGTAGCCAACAGTAAAACCGAATTGTTCCAGATCAGCAGCTAAGCCTTCTGCTTTTACACGCAAGTTTTTCATAACTGCTTTTTGGGCACCCGTTAGGAAAGGTTCGTATGCTCCATAGTCTTGAGCAATATCAGCTACAGTTGGTTTAGGTTCTAATAATTTGCCAGTCCGAGGGTTTATTTCTCCAGATATACCCTGAATGTTTTCAACCCTCATATCATCGTTATCAAACTCAAAGACCCTGTTGCCACTAGCATCTCTTTTAGTGAGTTGACCCCGAACATCTTGAATTAGCCGATTTGATGTACTGCTTATTCGGGGTGCAGCAGCTTTTATTACTGCGCTTACAGCCATTCCCGGCAGGGTGCTAGGCTCAAGTTGATCGTTCTTTATTTTTACTGCTTTAAGAAGTTTCTTAGATTTTTCAACGGCTCTTCTAACAACATTAGGCGAAACTATTTTTGGAACAAGGTCTTCAATAAGTCCGGGTGAGTAACCTTCAGGAAGTTCTACTGCCTTTGTTTGGTTTGCTTCAAACGCTTCATCTACAACAGTAGGCTTGCCAGTAACAGGGCTTATATCAGGCTCATCAATAAAATCAAATTTTAGCTGCCTAGGTTTAACTGCTGGATCAGTTACAGTTTCTCCAGCCCTTCTGCGAGTTTCTAGCTTCAGAGCATTATCATCACGCAGCCAACTCATCTCACCGAGTATTTTGCCTTTACCAACTGGGGTTTTTATTTTGTCTACCATTTCGCCCACCTGTGCTGATACTTCTTTAAGTTCAGCATCCGTGAGTTCAGAAACAGATTTATTAGTATCCTGCACTTTATAATCAGGAGAATAAGGACTTGCTACGTCTAATTCAGAATCGCCAAGAATCCTTGTAGTGCCATCATCTAATGTAACTTCTACTGCTCCGTATTCGCTTCTGCCAGTTACAGTTACCTCAACGGGATTACCAGCAGGATCAAAGACCGTGGCTCGTCCTCCAACAGGTGTCGTTGGCGTTACAAGTACAACTCCCCCTACCCCCCTAGCAGCAACGTCAGCCTGCTTTGCAGCAGAGCCTGAAGGCATTACAGCCTTCGCTCCTCTTGTAGCAGCCCTTCCAGCACCTAGTGCGCCCTTTGCACCAAGCATCGCTATGTCTGCACCAAGAACATTCGCTGCGCTCGTAGCTGTCCTTCTAGCAAGACGGTATACCCTGACCCGGAAGTGCGTTCCACGTAGTTGAAGGCATGTCTGTTGCGCGCCATGCTGCTGCCTGTGCCTGAAGTTCTTGTGGCAAGTTCCCTCTTATAAGATTTTCAAGTCCAAGCAATGGACTAGCTTGCATGAAAGTAGGAAGACTTGTCTGAATCCCACGCCTAGCCCTTTCTTCAGCCAGATTCTTTTCAAGACCCATAAAGTCTCCGGGGGTGACAGCACCAAATGTTGACACGCCAGTACCAACACCTGTTTCTATAGCTTTCCCAAGGTTTTCAAGAACAGGCATTGCTGCTGGCTGCACAAAACGACCCACGCCTAACACACCACGACCTACTGCTCCGATCCCTCGACCTAACGTTTTATCAAATAAGCTAGGATCAGACGGAGGCGCAGCAGGTGGTGCGGGTGGAGCAGCTACAGGTATAGGAGCAGGCGGTGCTGGTGGAGGAGCAGAGACTCTTGGAGGAGCAGGGGGTGGGCTAGGTTGGGTTGACGCTATCAACGCCTCTGTCCCGCCGGGAATAGAACGCAGTGCCATGCGCGCAACTGCTGCCCTGCGACCACCCTGCTTTGCTTCAAATACAAGCCTAGCTATTTGGCTTTGAGTAGTCGGTGGGGCTTGCTCAACTCTATCAGTAAACTGGTTAAAGGACTCAGTTGTCATTAGTAATACAAGAATCTAGTAGAAGGTCGATACCTGCTTTGCTGGCTATACTGTCTTCCTAGTTGTGCGAACCGATCTGTGAACGGAAAGTCCTGAAGGAAGTCTGTGAACGTCATTGTCGGTTCTCCACCACCAAGTATCTGTTCTCCAAGCTTCCCGTAAAACTCAGTCATTGCTCCTGAATAAATGTCTTCAGCCTGCTTTCTCCTGTTAGGAGAACTCATTAGACCTTTCTGTCCGAGCGTCCCAAAGAAAGCAGCACGAGGTTCTTCTTCAAGAAAGCCTGCGAATGTAGGGTTGATTGCCATTAGAGTCCGTACCTTGATGCTGCAAAGTTGAGGAAGTTCTGCG
>LULT01001233.1_pt1 | contig 10802 bp, 9 predicted proteins | sample 728141 | NCBI WGS metagenome assembly LULT01 (sample SAMN03860282, study PRJNA289734) | marine metagenome | biome: seawater column; feature: ocean; material: water; isolation source: Red Sea water column Station 108 - depth 100m | place: Saudi Arabia: Red Sea | collected 2011-10-15 | depth 100 m | reverse complement strand
GGTCTCGGCAGGTCGCCGCACCGCGGGCGGTAGCGTGGGCCCCGACAAGACAGGGGAGCACGGGCGGCCGATGGCCGGGCGGGCTGAGAGTGCGGGTCCAGCGATGGACGAGAGCCGCAGACCCTCACGAACCTGCTCCGGTTAGCACCGGCGAAGGGAGTCGTCCCGTGCGACGTACTGCATCCATGACCGTCTCCGGCGTGCTCGGCGCTCTGCTGCTCACCTCGTGCTCGCTCATCGGCACCGGTGACGACGACAGCGCCGCCGACCCGTCGACCGGCACCAGCGGGGGCGCCGAGGCCGGCGGCCCGGTCGTGCTGGTGACCCACGACAGCTTCAGCCTCCCCAAGAAGCTGATCAAGCAGTTCGAGGCCGACACCGGCTACGAGCTCGAGCTGCGCTCCAACGGCGACGCCGGCAGCATGACCAGCCAGCTGGTCCTCAACGTCGACAACCCGCTGGGCGACGTGGCCTTCGGCGTCGACAACACCTTCGCCGGCCGTGCGCTGGAGGCGGGCGTCTTCGCGCCGTACCGCGGCGAGGGGCCCGCCGGGGTCGAGGACTTCGCGCTGCCCGGCGACGATGAGGGCGTGCTGACCCCGGTCGACAACGGCGACGTGTGCGTCAACGTCGACACGGCGTGGTTCGACGCGGAGGGCCTCGAGCCGCCGCAGACCCTCGAGGACCTCACCGACCCCGCCTACGAGGACCTCTTCGTCACCTCGGGTGCGACGACCAGCTCGCCGGGCTTCGCGTTCCTGCTGGCCACGATCGCGGCGTACGGCGAGGACTGGCCGACCTACTGGGAGGACCTGCTCGACAACGGCGCGAAGGTCGTCCCCGGCTGGGAGGACGCCTATTTCGTCGACTTCACCGCCGGCGGCGGGGGTGCTCGCCCGATCGTGCTGTCCTACGACTCCTCGCCGGCCTTCACCACCACCGACGACGGCTCGGAGACCACGACGGCGGCGCTCCTGGAGACCTGCTTCGAGCAGGTGGAGTACGTCGGTGTGCTGGCCGGCGCGGAGAACCCGGCCGGCGCGCAGGCGGTCGTGGACTGGATGCTGACCCCCGAGGTGCAGGCGGCGCTCCCGGACTCGATGTACGTCTTCCCGGTGGTCGACGGCGTGGAGCTGCCCGAGGCGTGGGCGGAGTTCGCTCCGCGGCCCGAGGAGCCGCTCGCGGTCGACGCCGCGGAGATCGACGAGAACCGCGACGCCTGGCTGACCGAGTGGCAGGACCTGGTCTCGCGCTGAGCGCGGCACCGGTGACCGCATCGGCTCCGGCATGACGTCGTACGGCGGCTCGGGCGCCCGCCGGCTCGCGGGGCTGGCGGCGCTGGCCGTCGTGCCGACGGCGGTCCTCGGGGTCTTCTTCGTCCTGCCGGTCACCGGGATGGTCTCGCGCGGCTTCGTCACCGACGGCGCGCTGGACCTCGGCGGCGTGCTCGAGGTCCTGGGCCGGCCGCGCACGCGGCGGGTGCTCTGGTTCACGGTGTGGTCCTCGGCGGTCGCGACGACGATCGCGGTGCTGCTCGGGCTGCCGGCGGCGTACGCCACGCACCGGCTGCGCTGGCCGGGCCGCCGGGTGGTGCGGGCGTGCCTGCTGGTGCCGTTCGTGCTGCCCACGGTGGTCGTGGGCGTCGCCTTCCGCCAGCTGCTGGGGGAGGCCGGTCCGCTGGGTTTCCTGGGGCTGGACGGCACCGCGCGGGCGATCATCGCCGGGCTGGTCTTCTTCAACGTGGCGGTGGTCGTCCGCGGGGTCGGCGCCGCCTGGGAGTCCCTCGACGCGCGGCCCGGCGAGGCGGCCGCGGCGCTGGGTGCGTCCCCGGCCCAGGTCTTCCGCACCGTCACCTGGCCCCAGCTGCGACCCGCGGTGGTGTCCTCGGCCAGCGTGGTCTTCCTCTTCTGCGCCACCGCTTTCGGCGTGGTGCTCACGCTGGGCGGACTGCGCTACGCCTCGGTGGAGACCGAGATCTACCTGCTCACCGTGCAGCGGCTGGACCTGCAGGCCGCGGCCGCCCTCTCGGTCGTGCAGCTGCTCGCGGTGACGGCGCTGCTGCTGCTCGCCGCCCTGGTCTTCGTGCTCACCCACGACCGCGACGGGTTCTGGGGCTTCGTCAACGCCGGCGCCGAGGCCTCCATGGTCGGCGCCATCGCGGACTGGTTCGCCGTGACCGCGCTGTTCCGCCACCCTCTGGGCCTGCCGATCCCGCACACGGCGCTGATCCCGCGTCGCAAGGACGAGCTGGGGCGGGGGCTGGAGGAGTTCGTCGGGGAGAACTTCCTCTCCGAGGAGGTGGTGCGGGAGCGGGTGCTCGGCGCGCGGGTGTCCTCGCGGGTGGGGGGCTGGCTGGTCGAGCCGGACAGCTCGCGTCGGGTCGCCGAGGAGGCCGCCGAGGTCATCGGCGTGGCCCTGTCGAAGGTGCGCGACGAGCACGTGCGCAGCCTGGTCGAGGACGCGCTGGTGCCGCGCTTCCGCGACGAGCCGATCTCCCCTCTGCTGGGCAACCTGCTCGCGGAGTCGATGCGCGACGACCTCCACCACGGGCTCGTCGACCTGGCGCTGGAGGAGCTGCACGGCTGGCTGGTCGACAACCCCGACACGGTGACCGAGGTGATCGGCGAGCGCGCGCCCTGGTGGGCGCCGCCGTCGATCAACGACCGGGTCACCTCCCGCATCCACCTCGAGCTGGTGCGCTGGGTCGCCGACATCCGCGACCAGCCGCGGCACCGCGCCCGTCTTGCGCTGGACTCGATGCTGCGCCAGCTCGCGGAGGACCTCCAGCACGACGAGGGCACCATGGCCCGCACCGAGGCGCTCAAGGAGCGGCTGCTGGACCGCCCCCAGGTCATCGCGACGGCGATCTCGCCCCGAGGGAGCGGTGCGGGTACGGATGCGCACCGAGCTGGCCCGCTTCGCGACCCGCCTGGTGAAGGAGCCGGAGCTGCGCGAGCGGCTCGACGGGCTGGCCGCGGACGCCGTGGTCTTCGCGGTCGAGCGCTACGGCAGCGAGCTGACCCAGGTCATCACCCACACCATCGAGCGGTGGGACGGCAAGGAGGCCGCCGAGCGCATCGAGCTGCACGTCGGCCGCGACCTGCAGTTCATCCGGATCAACGGCACGATCGTCGGTGGGCTCGTCGGGGTGCTGATCCACACCGTGGTGGTGCTGCTGTAGGTCGGATCGAGCCGGCGTATTGATGCGCCGGTTCGGCGGCTACTGGGACTCCGTCACCACGGGAGGTCGTCGTACGCCGACTCGTCGCTGACCCGGGCGGCCTGACCGCCCAGCTCCACGACGTCGCCCTTGACCAGCTGGCGCCCGCGGCGCTGGTCGACCTCGCCGTTGACCAGGACCTGCCCGGCGGCGATGACCTCCTTGGCCTCCGAGCCGGACTCGATGAGGTTGGCGAGCTTGAGGAACTGGCCCAGCCGGATCGAGTCGTCGCGGATCGCGACGTCGAAGGGGTCGGGGGCCGCGCTCATCGAGGGCTCCTCGTCAGCAGGTCGGGGACCAGGTCGGCCAGGGTGGAGCAGCCGGCGTTGCCCATGGTCAGGTCGAGCTCGGCGAGCAGGCAGCGCAGCACGTGCTCCACGCCTTCCTGGCCGCCGAGGGCCAGCCCGTAGAGGTAGGGCCGACCCAGCAGGGCCGCGTCGGCGCCGAGCGCCAGCGCCTTCAGCACGTCGGGTCCCGAGCGGACCCCGGAGTCGAAGAGCACGGTGAGCTGCTCGCCCACGGCCTCGGCGATGCCGGGGAGCACGTCGAGGGAGGCGACCGCGCCGTCGACCTGGCGGCCGCCGTGGTTGGAGACGACGATGCCCTGGACCCCCGCATCGACGGCCCGGCGGGCGTCGTCGACGTGCTGGACGCCCTTGAGGACGATCGGGCCGTCCCACCGCTCGCGCAGCCAGGGCAGTTGCTCCCACGACAGCCCGGGGTTGGGGAACACGCCCGCGAAGGCGAGGCCGGCGGTGGCCGGGTCCTCCTCGGCGGGCTTGTCGAGCATCGCGGAGAACACCGGGTCGGAGGTGTAGTTGGCGATGCCCTGGTTGGCCAGGAACGGCAGGTAGCCGCGGTCGAGGTCCCTCGGGCGCCAGCCCAGCAGCGTGGTGTCGAGGGTGAGCACCAAGGTGGAGTAGCCCGAGGCCTGTGCCCGGGACAGGAAGGACTCGCACAGCTCGTCGTGGGTCGGCCAGTAGAGCTGGAACCAGCGCTGACCGTCACCGTTCGCCTCGGCCGCCTGCTCGATCGAGTGACCGGCCTGGGTGGAGTGGACGTAGGTCAGCCCCAGGGCCGCGGCGGCGCGGGCCGAGGCCAGCTCGCCCTCGGGGTGGGCCAGGGTCTGCACACCGACCGGTCCGAGCAGGACCGGTGCGGCCATCGGCGTACCGAGGACCTCGGTGGACAGGTCGCGGATGGCGTGGTCGCGCAGCATCCGCGGCACGATGCGCCACTGCTCGAAGGCCGCGACGTTGGCGCGAGCCGTCGAGCCGCCCCCGGCGCTGGGCACGATGTAGCCCAGCGCCTCCGGGGGCAGCACCTCGGCGGCGTGGCGCTCCAGGGAGGCCAGGTCGGTGGTCCACGCCGGGGTCTGCCCGGCGAGCATCCCGGCGGCGTAGATGGAGACCTGGTGGTCGCCGAAGTGGGTCACGCGTTGGCCTCGCTCAGGAGACGGCGAGCAGGTCGACGACGAAGATCAGCGTCTCGCCGGGCTTGATGACGCCACCGGCGCCGCGGTCGCCGTAGCCCAGGTGCGGCGGGATCACGAGCTGACGGCGGCCGCCGACCTTCATGCCCTGCACGCCGGTGTCCCAGCCCTGGATGACCTGGCCGATGCCGAGGCGGAAGCGCAGCGGCTCGCCGCGGTTGTAGGAGGCGTCGAACTCCTCGCCCTGCATGGGCGCGAGCCTAACCGGGGGCGGTGCCGGGGGCGGTGTCGAGGAGACGGGCCGAGGCGGGGGTGCCGGGTATGGTTCCCCCCGGCCGGACCAGCGGCACCGAGGAGGGGACGTGTCCGAAGAGGACCAGGCGGCGGCGCCGACGCCGCCCGCACGTCGCCGGATCCCGGTCTGGCAGGAGTCGCTCCTGCTGCTCGGCCTGGCCATCGTGCTGGCCCTGATCGTCAAGACCTTCCTGGTGCAGGCGTTCTACATCCCCTCCGGCTCGATGGAGCCGGGGCTGGAGATCAACGACCGGATCCTGGTGCAGAAGGTCTCCTACTGGGGCTCGGGCGGTCCCGAGCGCGGCGACATCGTGGTCTTCGAGGACCCCGGTGCCTGGCTCAGCGCCGCCGAGGCCTCCGGCCCCACCAACCTGCTCACCGACGCGATGAGCCGCATCGGGCTCTACCCCACCGGCGGGCACCTGGTGAAGCGCGTCATCGGCGTGGCCGGCGACACCATCGAGTGCTGCGACGAGCAGGGGCGGCTGCTGGTCAACGGCGAGCCCCTGGACTCCTCGGGCTTCACGCTCAACGACGACGACTGCGACGGCCCGATGCTCTCCACGTGCGAGTGGGACGCGGGGCCGGTGCCCGACGGGATGGTCTTCGTGATGGGCGACCACCGCGACGACTCCGCGGACTCCTCGTACCGGCTGCGCTGCGGCGGTCGCAAGGGCGAGGCCTGCGACGACTCCGACGCCTTCGTGCCCGTCGAGCTGGTCGTGGGCAAGGTCTTCGCCCGGGTCTGGCCGGCCAGCCGCTTCGACCTGCTCGAGCGGCCCGACGCCTTCGAGGCGCTCGAGGACTGAGCCGTCAGGCTCGCCCGGCGCTCACACCAGCGCGAGGGTCGCGGCGCCCGCGCTGAGCAGCGCGCCGGCGGTGCGCCACCGGTTCGGGCTGCGCGACGACGACCTGGCGCAGCTCACCTCCTGGGTGCGGGCGACCGGGGTGCGCTGGGCCTTCGACGCCGAGCACCGCGCCGACTACGGCCTGGAGTCGGTGGTCTCCCACACCTGGGAGTTCGGCCTGGACCGGCTGCTGGCCGGCGTGGCGATGAGCGACGACACCGGCGCCTGGCTGGGCCGCACCGCTGGTCGGCGCCCACCCGCTGGAGCACTGGCTGGCCACGCTCGGCGACGCGGTGGCCGGGCTGACCTCCGTCCCGACCTCGGAGTCCTGGCAGTCCGGTCAGGTCCAGCGCGAGCTGTCGCGCATCCGGGAGGACGCCGCCGGGCGCGGTGACCTCGAGCTGCGGCTGCCCGACGTCCGCGCGATGCTCGACGACCGGCTCGCCGGGCGACCCACCCGCGCCAACTTCCGCACCGGCACGCTCACCGTCTGCACGATGGTGCCGATGCGCTCGGTGCCGCACCGCGTCATCTGTCTGGTCGGTCTGGACGACGGCGTGTTCCCCCGCGTGGGAGCCGTCGACGGCGACGACGTGCTCGCACGCGACCCGCTCACCGGCGAGCGCGACCCGCGCAGCGAGGACCGCCAGCTCTTCCTCGACGCCGTGCTCGCGGCGACCGACACCCTGGTCATCACCTGCACCGGCAGCAACGAGTACTCCGGGCAGCAGCGGCCCCCCGCGGTCCCGGTCAAGGAGCTGCTCGACGCGCTGGACGTCACCGCCACGCCTCCCGGCGACGCCTCCTCGGTGGCCGGGGCGGTGCGCGTCGAGCACCCGCTCCAGCCCTTCGACGAGCGCAACTTCGAGGCTGGTCGCCTCGGCGTCCCCACCGCGTTCTCCCACGACCGCACCGCGCTGGCCGCGGCCCGCGTCGCCCGGGGCGAGCGCGTCCCCACACCCCCGTTGCTCGTGACGCCGCTCGAGCCAAGGCCGCCGCAGGACGTGCAGCTCGAAGACCTGGTGGCCTTCTTCTGCCGACGCGGCGGACCGGTGGCCGGCTTCCTCTCGGCGCAGCGCCTCGACGTGACGATGCCGCGCGGCCGACCTGCTCGGAGGCGCCGACCCCGACCAGGTGCGCCAGCAGGAGTGGCGGCGTGGAGCGCTCCCGCCGGGGCAGCTGGGCTGGCGGTTGCTCACCGACCTGCTCGGCCAGGTGACCCCGATCGCGGTCGCCGCCCGCGACCTGCGCACCCGTCCCGCGAGCCAGGTCGACGTCGACGTCGACCTCGGGGGTGGGCGCCGGCTGCGCGGCACCGTGCCGGACGTCTTCGGCGACCGGTTGGTGCCGGTCTCCTTCTCGCGCCTCGGCGCCGCGCACCGGCTGACGTCGTGGCTGCGGCTGCTCGCCCTGGCCGCCAGCGACGAGGAGCGCAGCTGGACCGCCCACACCCTGGGACGTCCGGCCTCCTCCCGCTCGCGCGACGCGGTCGGCACCTCGCTGCTGGGCCCTCTGGACCACACGGCCCGCGACCTGCTGGGCGACCTGGTCGCGATGCGTGACCGGGGCCTGTGCGAGCCGCTGCCGCTGCCGCTCAAGGCCTCGTTCGCCTACGCCAAGCTCCGGCGCACCCAGGGCACCGTCGACGAGGCACTGCGCAAGGCCGGCTGGGACTGGGACGACGGCAAGTACCCCGGCGAGTGCTCCGACCCCGCCCACGTCGCCGCCTGGGGCGCCGGGGCCCCGACGAGGACCACCCGGGGGAGACCACGCGCTTCGGCGCCCTCGCGCTGCGGTTGTGGGGGCCGCTGCTGACCAGGGAGCAGGGCAGCTGGTGAGCGGGCGGATGCGCGACTTCGACGTCACCGGGCCGCTGCCCGAGCAGGGCACCACCCTGCTCGAGGCCAGTGCCGGCACCGGCAAGACCTACACCGTGGGTGCCCTGGTCACCCGCTACGTCGCCGAGGGCCGGGCCCGGCTGGGCGAGATGCTCGTCATCACCTTCGGTCGCGCCGCCAGCCAGGAGCTGCGCGAGCGGGTGCGCGACGCCTTGGTCGGGGCCGAGCGGGCGCTGTCGGACCCGTCGGCCGCTGATCGATCGGACACCCTCGTCGGTTGGCTGCTCGCCCAGGACGAGTCCGAGCGCCCGGCGATGCGCGAGCGGCTGCGCGACGCGCTCGCCGACTTCGACAGCGCGACGATCGCCACCACCCACCAGTTCTGCCAGCTGGTGCTGCGCTCGCTCGGGGTCGCCGGCGACACCGAGGCCGGCGCCCGGTTGGTCGAGGACCTCGACGACCTCGTGGTGGAGGTGGTCGACGACCTCTACCTCGGCCGCTACGCCTCCGACCGCGAGCAGCCGGCCGGGCAGGCGCGGGTCGGGTTCGCCCGCGACGTACGCCGTGAGCTCGACCGCCGCAAGCGTCGCCTCGGCCTGCTCGGCTACGACGACCTGCTCTCCCGTCTCGACGCCACCCTCGCCGACCCGGCCGCCCCCGCCCGTGAGCGGATGCGCGACCGGTGGCGGGTGGTCCTGGTCGACGAGTTCCAGGACACCGACCCCGTCCAGTGGAGCGTGCTGCGCCGCGCGTTCCACGGCCACGCGACGATGGTGCTGATCGGCGACCCCAAGCAGGCGATCTACGCCTTCCGCGGCGGCGACGTCGTGACCTACCTCGCCGCGGCGCGCGACGCCTCCGACCGGGCCACCCTCGGGGTCAACCGGCGCTCCGACACCGCGCTGGTCGAGCGGCTGCAGGTGGTGCTGCGCGGCGCCGCGCTGGGGGACCCCGGCATCGTCGTGCACCCGGTCGGCTCGGTGCACGAGCAGTCGCGGCTGGTCGGGGCGCCGCACCCTTCCCCCTTCCGTCTGCGCCGGCTGCCGCGCGACGGCTTCCGGCTCCGCAAGGGCCTGATCGCTGCCGGCGAGGCCCGGCAGGCGGTGGCCGCCGACTGCGCCGCCGACATCGCCGAGCTCCTCGCCTCGGGCGCGACCTGGTGCGGGGAGCCCCTGGTCGCCGAGCAGGTGGCGGTGCTGGTGGCGGTCCGCGACCACGGGCTGCTGGTCCAGCGCGAGCTCCAGGCGCGTGGCGTCGCGGCGGTGCTCGCCGGCGGCGGCAACCTGCTGCGCACCCCCGCCGCGGCCGAGTGGACCACGCTGCTGGAGGCGATGACCCAGCCGCACCGCTCCGGCCTGGTCCGGGCGGCCGCCCTCACCAGCTTCTTCGGCCACGACGCGGCCACCCTCGACGCCCGCGGCGAGCAGCTGACCGGTGAGGTGGCCGACCTGCTGCGCGGCTGGGCGCTGCTGGTGCGCGGCCGCGGCGTGGCGGCGCTGCTCGAGGCGGCCGAGGAGCGCGGGCTGGGGGCGCGGGTCCTGGCCCGCGTCGACGGCGAGCGGCTGCTCACCGACCTGCGTCATCTCGGCCAGCTGCTCCACGAGGCGGCGCTGCGCGAGCAGCTCGGCCTCACCGGGGTCCTCGCCTGGCTGCGGGAGGAGTCACGGGGCTCGGCGGAGCGACCCCGCCGGCTCGACTCCGACGCCGCGGCCGTGCAGATCGTCACCGTGCACGGCTCGAAGGGACTGCAGTACCCCGTCACCTACCTGCCCTTCGCCTTCCAGAAGTTCCCGTTCCCCTCGCAGGTCGCGCGCTACCACGACGACGGCGAGCGGATGCTCGACGTCAGCGGCCAGGGCGAGGAGTGGTCGCGTCGCGAGGCGCTGCACAAGGCCGAGGAGGCCGGCGAGGAGCTGCGCGACCTCTACGTCGCCCTCACCCGCGCCCAGTCCCAGGTCGTCACCTGGTGGGCCCCGACGGCCAACACCCGCCACGGCGGCCTGCACCGGCTGCTCTTCGGCCGCCAGCCCGGCACCGCCGAGGTGCCCGACGTGCAGGAGCCGCGCGAGGACGAGTACGCCGAGCGGCCGAGGAGCGCCCCGCGACGAGCCGCGGCGAGCAGACCGAGCTGGGGGTGCGGGCCTTCGGACGCGAGGTCGACACCGCCTGGCGTCGTACCTCCTACTCGGGGCTGGTCCGCGTGGAGGAGCAGGCGCCCTCGGTCGGCAGCGAGCCGGCGGTGACGGTGCTGACCGACGAGCCCGACGAGTCCCTGCCCGACCTGCCCGGCATGCCTGCCCCCGCTGCTGAGCCGGACGCCGAGCCGGCGCATCCGTCCCCGGTCTCGCCGATGGCCGAGCTGCCGGCAGGCGCCGCGTTCGGGTCGCTGGTCCACGCGGTCCTGGAGCACGCCGACCCCGACGCCCCCGTCCTCGAGGCCGAGCTGCGGGCGCGGGTCGGCGAGGAGCTGCGCTGGTGGCCGGTCGACGTCGATCCCGATGTGCTCGCCGCGGCCCTGGTGCCGCTGCACCACACGCCGCTCGGGCCGCTGGCCGGCGACCGGACGCTGGCGCAGGTCCCGCTGCGCGACCGCCTGCGCGAGCTGGATTTCGAGCTGCCCATGGCCGGTGGCGACCACGCCGCCGGCGACCGGCCCGGGCACCTCGTCGGCGACGTGGCCGACCTGCTGCGCACGCGACCAACCTGCTGGGCGAGCCCGGCCGCCCGCCCACGGCCGCCGACTACGCCCCACCGGCGCTGGCCGAGGCGATGCTGCACAGCCACTACCCGCTCCAGGCGCTGCTCTACAGCGTCGTCGCGCACCGCTACCTGCGCTGGCGGCTGCCCGGCTACGAGCCGGAGACCCACCTCGGCGGCGTGCTCTACCTCTACCTGCGAGGCATGTGCGGGCCGGAGACCCCGACCACCGACGGTGTCCCGGCCGGTGTCTTCTCCTGGCGCCCGCCGGCGGCGCTGGTGACCGCGCTGTCGGACCTGCTCGACGCGCCTGCCCCCGACCCCGCCCCCACCGCCGGGGAGGCCCGATGATCGAGCGCTTCGAGCCCACCGACGCCCACGACCGACGGCTGGTGCCGGGCCTGGACGGCCTGCTGGGCGCCTTCAACGCCGCGGGCGTGCTGGCGGCGGCCGACGTGCACACCGCGCTGCGC
>LULT01000478.1_pt1 | contig 10817 bp, 6 predicted proteins | sample 728141 | NCBI WGS metagenome assembly LULT01 (sample SAMN03860282, study PRJNA289734) | marine metagenome | biome: seawater column; feature: ocean; material: water; isolation source: Red Sea water column Station 108 - depth 100m | place: Saudi Arabia: Red Sea | collected 2011-10-15 | depth 100 m | reverse complement strand
AGGTTCATGCTATGGGACAGAAGTACCAATCGAATCGAGATCCCACTCTCTGTCGCCGAGGCCATCGCAGAGGAGGCCAGTGCCCCTGTCTCAATGGTCGAGGTCCTGCCAACGCACGAGAGGCTAGAGGTCACCATGGTCCGGCTCAACTCTTCATGAGGGGTCCATTAGTTTCTACACAAGTTCATAGGACTCCGATTTCTATAGACTGCCATGCCGGTCAACAAGCCTGACCCTGAAAACCCTAAGGTCGACCCTTACAGGAGGCTTTCGGCATCGCAAGTGAACGCATGGCAAAAATGCCCGAGGTTGTGGTACTATGGATGGATGGAGAAACTCAAGGGACCATTGCCACCCCAGATCCTTCGCGGAAATGCAGTAGAGGAATGCGTCTGTAGGATTCTTCGCGAGTCCCCCTCCCTAATATCATCCGAATCGAATTTTCCAATGCGTTCCCCACTCGCTGAAGACGGTTCTCCCGACCTCGACAATGAGGAATTCTGGGTAGGCCCCGGCCTCAAACCGACCCCGGAAGACGAAAGGCCGACAGACAGGGAATCTCTACGCGCATGGGCCATGTCCCGGTTGGACTTCCATTTCCAGAGCTGCTGGGACTCCGCTGTAGAAGTCTGGGAATCCCACCCCAGGAAGTTGGGCTCTTCCTCAGACATCGACCCCGAGGAGGGCAGGGCCATGACCGAGACCGCCATTGATATGCATCTCGACCAGGTCGAGGCTTGCCTCGATGCAGGAGGGGGCCCATCGTTGGATGGGTGGAGGAGTGGGAAGAGGAAGAAATGGCCAGCACCCGATGGATTCCCTCGCTCTTGGGACCAACCTCACCCCGCCGCCGGAACAGGCCCAATTTCTTGGACTGAGGCCTGGGAGGTCGCCCGCCCATGGTTCGTCGATCCAGATGCAAATGACTTCACCCAAACCAGCTGCCATCCAGAGGAGTGGTTCAGCGGAGAATATGACTTGGTATACGATTGGTCCGGACTATTGAGAATCGTTGACCTAAAGGCCTCGATTGGCAAGGGGGACCGGTCCGGCGACTACACTGAACAGCTCCGAATGTATGCATGGCTTTGGTGGGTCACACATTCCAGAAAGGAGGTTCCTGAAGCCCTGGAGATATGGTACCTGGGTTCCGGGACAGTGAAGGGGGTCAGAGTTCCCAGCGAGGAAGATCTGTTTGCCATGGATTCGGAACTAGAAGGACTTTACAACGCAATTCACTCCAAGGACCCGGACATTTCCGAGTGCCCACCCGACCCTTCGCCTCTGCGGTTTTTCGATGAGGGGGGGATTCCCTCCGATCCTCCAGTCCATGAGGACGAAAGAGCGAGATGCATTCGTTGCGATTATCGGGGCTTTTGCGAAGGAGCCGGTCATGAAATAGACTTGCCAGGAAAAACAAGTTTGGACATTAGTGGCCAGTCATTGCCCGTGACTCCTCTCTCAGAAATAGTCTCCAGAGTCAGTGTAGTCGGGGATGTCGTTGACTTGAAAGGCCCTGAAATACGAGGCGATGGGGGGGTAAACCTCGAGTTCACACTCAGGGAAGGATATGATAGGGCGAGAGTTCGCCCTTCCAGGACATCCAAGACCGCCTCGCCTATCCAAATCCAGCAGTCATTCCCTAGGGATGTGACCAGATCTATTTCCATGGGCTCTAGGGTCAGGGTGGACGAAGGCATCCCTTCTACATGGAGGGGGCAACTCCAAATCGACTTAGACGCGAAATCATCGATTTCCATTGCACAATCCACTGATTCAGCCCCTCCGGTCGACGTCAACACCAGAGTCACGGTGGTGGGCAGGGTTTGGTCGGTAGATGCATTCCCAAACGGAATCGACTACCCTCGATGGGCGTTGACGCTCATCGACAAGACGGGTTCAGCTGGTTTGGTCGCCTTCAAGCAATTCATCCCAGTATCCGCAGCAGCGATAACCAGAGGGGACGAAATAGCAATCCTGAATGGGGAGGTTGGAGAGTATGCTGGAAGGAAACAGGTCAAGATTGGGCCTGGAGCACGAGTGGTAACCCTCAGGCACTCGAGAGACACTCCAGAGTTCTGATCTCTATCCGGCATTCAAATTGAAAGGAAAATTTCCTATTCAACCCCTGTTGCCCAAGAAAGGTATTAGACCCAAAATACTCCTTTGAACAATGGAATTCCACATAGTAGGTACCGGAGCCAATAATACCTTCCCAGTACCCGAAATTACGTTCACGAAACCCTCCCCTCCAGCAACTTTGGACATCACTCCTTTACCCAGGAGCTCTGTTTTGAAATCCAGGGAGCCCTCTCTGGCCACTGCGAAGCTTCCGTCGACTGTCAGAGTTTCTCCATTCAGGTGTACCTCTTCTATCGGGCCAGGTGATTTGAATACCACAGTTCCTGAACCATTTACGGTAGTCTGGAAAATGCCCTCGCTACCAAAGACCATCGAAATCCCCTTATTTCTCACTACTCCTATTTCTATGGGAAAATCTGAGCACACATATGCTCCTTGGTCTAAGACCCATGATTCGTTATTCAACTCTAAAATATGGTACTCGTCGAACGAGGGCGGCCCGAAGTAGGCCTCTCCCGTTCCTGTGTATGTGGGCCTGAAGATGTCTTCTTTGGAAACAAGCGATTTCAACATTTTTCCCACCCCGGGCATTTTAGTTTGCATCTGGATATCTCCCTTCATGTAGTGCAGAGCACCACTCTCCGATCTTACGGTATCTCCCTTCAGGGTTACTTTCACCATCTTCAACTCTTCACTTCTAACGACTTCGTATTCGGGCATGTCACGACAAAGCAAACGTCTCGTATTTCAATATCGTCTGTGTTTTCTGAATTGGCGCCGAGAGAGGGATTTGAACCCCCGCGTCCAATGGACAGTGGATTTCGAATCCACCGCAATACCGGGCTATGCGATCTCGGCAGCGAGACGGCCACCTGCGAATCAGACATAAGGCTGACTCGGTTCCAATAGTCCGTGAGGATAGCTGTAGGGCACCAGGGTGAGTCCCATGTTGTAGAATCGGGGGAGCCAATTTCAATCAATGATTTGCTCACAAAGTTGGGAATCCACCCATCTACTGTCCTAGCAGTACACGACGGAACTATTGTCCCTCACACGACCATGATTAGCCAAGATGTCGAAATTGAGTTGGTAGTTGTCTCATCGGGCGGGTAAGCAGGTCACTGCTTGGCTCTCTTTCTAGCCGCCTTTCTCCTTCGGAGCTTCTTCTTTCTCCACTTCCAACGCTGCTTCCCTTGCTTCTTCCAAGCACGGGAACCTCTCTTCATTAGTGAATCAGCCCCCAATGGTACGAGGCCTTCCGACTTGCTTCGCGTATATGAGCGATTCGTGCGCCCAATTGTTTGGTGGTGGGCGATACAGGATTCGAACCCGTGTCACCGGCTTAGAAGGCCGACATGATATCCAGACTACACCAATCGCCCGACTCCCTCCGGAGGCCACACTTAGATGAACCCTCACTCGGACTCGAACCTGCTAGCGCACTTAGGGCAGCGAACCGGCCTCGTCACTCTCCGCCTTTCCCAGGCATGTCCGCACTTCCCGCAAATCCACTGCCCCTCCGGCAGCTTCTCGAGAATCTTCTGCCTCAGGCCTTTGAGTACGGGAGAGTCACTTAATTTTGGGGCCGGGGCCACTATCTTGACAATTTCAGCATGCCGCCCGTCATGGTCTAGAAGGCCCCCTGCATGCAGCAGCTCGTGAGCAATAGTGTGCCTGTATAGCGCCTGATCCCCGTTTAGTATGGGATTCAGACCTATTGTTATTGGCCCGGGCGGGACATCAAGCCTCCTCCTCCTGAATAGTTCATGGTGATCGCACTCGAACCTGGTCATGCCCAATCTCGCCTCTTCTTCGGGAAGCCATTCTAATGCCAGCCCCTTCCCCAGGTACTTCCAAAACGGGGCCTCCCCGTCCTCTATCTCGGACTCTATTTCTTCCATCATGCCCTCAGGAATTTGTGGAAGCTCTCTTGGGACGTCATGCGATCCCTGCATGCCCCTCCCTCTGCCCCTACCTCCTTAAATGGACGCTGTGGGTCGCTTGTTCACTGGGCGTGTGGCGCAGCTTGGAAGCGCGCTTCCTTGGCATCAATGTATTTTTTACACCAATTTGTGGCCTAAATGGCCAAAAACGGCCTTTTACGAGTTCATACTAAATAGTCCACTTATCCTCAGTGGACCTATGAAGTTGAAGGCGAATGCTATTCTTCTATGCACACTGATGATTGCATCAGCCCTAGCGGGATGCGCTGGGGATGATGTGGAAAGGACGCTGACACAGGCCGACTGCGATAATATCGGAGAAGGTTACCAGCTAGACAGCGACAACAATGCCTGCGTCCTGACCGTAACCGAGACCGTGACCGAGACCGTGACCGAGACCGTTACAGAAACGCTAGTTAGGGGCTGCACAGATTCAGCAGCAAACAACTACAACGCTGCAGCGGAACTAAACGATAACTCATGCGACTACGGAATGGCCCAAGCGGACATCATGGCCGCTTACGCTGCCGGTACCATGGACTTCGTAAACGCTTCTTACGAGCTAGAGAAGTCTAGAAAGTGCCGCGAGCAGGGTTCGAACAACCCTTGCGAGATCGTAGAGATGTCCATCGGAGACGCCTCAACAATCGACCCAGGCGACGCATACGACTCCGCATCTGGAGACGTTATCGAGCAGGTCTACGATACTCTGTACAGGTATGCAGGTGACGGAAGCGGAAACGCGATAATCGAGCCAAGGCTTGCTACTGGGTACTCAGTCAGCTCTGATGGTCTGACCTACACCTTCACACTTCGTGACGACGTGTACTTCAGCAACGGCGACCACATGACCGCTAGCGACGTCGTATACTCCTGGTGCCGGGTTATCGGATACGGAGGCCCTGCGAGCCACGTCAACTGGATTCTGGATCAGTCCTTCGACTGTAACGACGCAGATGGCAACCACCACGACATGGGAGGCGAAAGCTTCACCGTGAACAGTGATACGTCATTCAGTGTAACCCTGTTCGCACCATCTTCTGCGTTCATATCGACGATCGCCTACACTGTGGGTGCTGTGATTAACGCAGACCTCTGTGAGGCCAACAGGATTGTAGAGACTGATGCCAATGGCACAGTCACTTCCGACGACTTCTGTCACGGATGGTTGGACGAGGGCCCGTTCGGTGCTGGAACCAACGCATACATCGTACAGTCATGGGTTAGGGAGGACAGGATCGTCCTTACCCCCAACTGGATGTACTGGGAGTCCGGTGACTACAACATCAACAGGCACACCATGACCATCGTAACCGAGGCGTCAACCAGGCTTCTTGCCTTCACTGACGGTGAGGTCGACTTCGGCAGCATCAACATCGAGGACCTGACGAACTTCTGCTACATCGACGAGAACGGAAACGGGGCACTTGACGCCGGAGAGGACGACGCACTTGACGACAAGCCAAATGTGGCTAGCAAGGACGGCTACATCTGCACGTACAGGGAGACTTTCACAACGACCCTGTCCGCATTCAACCTGAACCCGAAGGTTCTGGACGCTGGAGAGGACAACACCAACACGGATGCAAACTCGTCTCTGGTCCTAAACCATGACTGCGACGGCGACGGCGTGAACGACTGCAACGTAATGTCTACGGCAGCCCTGAGGGAGGCAATCTCCTACGCGTTCGATTACGATACGCACCGCAGGGTCACCTACGACAACTCCCTGGCACCACAGTACGGGCCAATCCCTACTGGGTTCCTGTACGCGGACACCCAGTATGAGGTCTTCACATACGACCTGACTAACGCTGAGGCAATCCTGGAGAACGCCGGATTCATCCGCCAGTACGACCGAATTGCCATGGCCGGCCAGCTTGAGGAGGCCTTGGGAACCATCGGAGTAGCAACTTCCGGTGACGCAAAGTCATGGCCTGAGTACCTCACGATGTACTACACCAGGACCTGGGACATCCGCTTCAGCGGGTGGGCGCCTGACTATCTGGACCCAGACAACTACTGGTCGCCATTCGCAGGCAGCCACGACATCGGCGGAGACGCATACGGTACTGGATACCACAACGATGACGTTGACCAGCACCTGCTAACTGGCAGGCAGTCTCAGGACGACGCCACGCGTGAGCAGGCGTACATCGATGCCTTCGCGGCATGGGTAACGGACCCCAACATGATCATCATTGGTCAGTACAACGGAATCGGTGTCAAGCACAACGACATCTGTTCACCTGACTGGGTGGCCATCGGGTCTGCTCACTGGTTTGACTACGACAAGCTCCCTGAGGTTGACGGCGAGCTAGTCGGCTCCTGTTCATAGGACTAGGAAGTCGATTACGTAAGGCCGGCGGCAGCCGCCACTAGGCGGCTGCCGGCGAGCCGAAATAGGCCCCTGAAGGAGGGGTTGCCTTACGGCCGAAGTTGGCAACTGTCATAAGGCCCGGAACTAATCGCCATCGGGAGAGGTCGCTATGAAGTTGCATGAGTTTGTTGTCCGGCGGCTCCTGCTCCTCATCCCTGTCATGATCGGGGTCGCGGTATTCACCTTCGCCGTAGCCCAGATAATCCCCGGCGACCCTGCCGCCCTTCAATGCGGGGACAAATGCGGACTCATTGTCGGTTACACGGAGGACGGGGAGCCCATAACGGCACACCAAGCAAACCGCGAGAGGCTTAGGCTTGATGACCCAGTAAGCTTGCAGTTCGAGAGGTACATCACCGACCTAATCAATGGGGATTGGGGGGAGTCGCAGAAAAACGGCCGTCCGGTCCTGGACATAATCAAGTCCTCTGCCCCGGTGACGCTCGAGATGGCATTCTTCTCGCTGATGATAGCATACCCACTGGGTATTTTCCTTGGCATTGTCAGCGCCGTTAGGCAGGACAGGATGTTCGACCACCTCTCTAGGTTCTTTGCCATCGCATTCGTGAGCCTACCCATATTCTGGTTCGCAATGCTCCTCCAACTCTACTTCGGAACAGGGACTGAGGTAGGTGGGATTTGCGACCCGCTATTCGGTACGGACGGCGGTTGCTTCCCCATTTTCGATAGGCACGACCAGAGTTACACATACCCCGTTGAAGGGTACTACTCATTCTATCCTGAATCAGGCACTGGTTTCCATCTTGTCGATAGTTGGTTCGTGACAGATTCGAAACTGGCAGAATTGCCTGCCGAGTTCGACACAAAACGGGAGTTGTTCATGGACACCCTAGTTCATCTTGTGCTTCCATGCTCCGCTCTGGGGATAGCATCCTCCGGCTCGCTCCTAAGGTACATGCGCGCAAGCCTCCTAGAGGTTCTCCACGAGGATTACGTAAGGACAGCAAGGGCCAAGGGGCTCTCTGAGTTCAGGGTCGTGGTAGTGCATGCATGCAGGAACGCCATGGTGCCAATAGTCACAATTCTGGGATTCTCAATAGGTGGTGCGATCGGGGGGGCCGTTCTTACCGAGTCGGTTTTCAGCATCCATGGGATGGGGACCGTGGCCGTCCTAGGGATCCTTCAACTGGAATACCAGATAGTAATGGGGGTAACCTTGCTCACTTCAGTGATATTCCTGCTGTCCAATCTGATCGTGGACATCGCCTATGCAATTGTGGACCCGAGGGTGAGGCTAGAATGAGTAGAGACGACGTAATTGGGGAGAGGATCGACCCCATCACCGGCGTGAAGGTCAGCGAGTACGCAGAGGAGTCGCAAGAGGTGGGTGAGTCTGCAGACTCCCCGGAAGAGAGTGGGCCCTCTGGCACAAAGACATGGGAAGGAGGACAATACGACCGCGAAGAGAGCCGCAAACGCTTATTGGAAGCAATTTCCCTATCTTTCACTAACCTCAGTCGCGGCTGGAAGATATACCGACGCTCCCTACTTGCCATACTCGGCCTAATGATGGTCATCTCAGTCTCCCTGGTCGCCGTCTTCGCTGACGAGGTAGCATCCCAGCACCCATACAGGAATCTCACTGACACCGAGGACAAGTGGTCCAACAACCCCGACCAGCAAGAGCTGCCTCCTTTCTCAGAGGAGTGCTCCCTTCGCTCGCAGAAGATCACTACGAACCCGAACTCCCCTCTATTCTCTGAGACGGTCGTGGCAGAGTCAGCAAACAAGGTAAGCGGATCGTTAGCCTATGGCTACTACACGGATGTCCTGTCCGTGACTAAGATCGTCAAGATAGAGGACACCCGTGGCTACGACCAAGACTTATCCCTAATCACGGTCGACCCGGACAACTCCTCCATTTTCGTCCTCTCGCCGGACCTGTACGGAAACTCCTCGCACTACGCCGGCGTTTGGATCACATACCTGTACGAAAACCAGGAGATGAGCCACTGGTGGATGCCGGACGGCTATGACACTTGCATCTTCGGAACCAACAAAGAGGGTCATGACGTGTTCAGCAAGGTGGTTTATGGGGCTCGAGTATCCCTCACCATCGGCATAACTGTGGCTACCCTCACTGTCTCAATCGGGACCATAGTGGGGAGCATCAGCGGTTACTACGGAGGGAGGGTCGATGAGGTGATAATGAGGATTTGCGACGTATTCTTCGCAATCCCCGGGCTCATCCTGGCCATGGCTTTCGTGGCTGCAATGCGGTCGGTTTCAAGCCTGACGTTCCCGGTCTGGCTGGGAGTACTCCTACCTGTCCTCCTTTTGGCATACTTCCTGCATGCCCACCTCTCCACTACCGTTCTGGTTGGGGGGGAACAGGTCAGCGACAAAGCAATGGGTCTGCTGATGAGAAACAGGGCCCCCTTGGTCGGCCTTCTGGCGTTCTTATTCTTCGTGGGATGGCTCCCCGCAGTCGCCTGGCCCGATTTCTTCGGTGTCTCCCACGACAGGGGCTGGAGACTATTTTCATCGTTGGCCGTAATCGTTCTACTATCCGCAATTCTGCTGGCAGACAGGAGGCTCTTGCAGGGGGAAAGATTCGACGGGGCCATTGGCCGGCTCGGCTCGTCCTTTGACTGGACCAATCCCTGGAGGTACCTCAACTTCAGGACAGTTGTAGTCTTCATATCGATGGCAATTCTATTCAAACTATCAGGAAATGAGGGTTCAGAGATAGTGCTCATCAAGGACTTCGACAAGCTATGGCAGGTGCAGTTCGCATTGATATTCACCGGCTGGCCCGGCTATGCTAGGCTGATTCGCGGACAGGTACTCTACGTCAAGGAGATGGCCTTCGTCGAGGCGGCCAGGAGCGTCGGTGCGCCTGCGGGCAGGATCATGTTCAGGCATATCCTGCCCAACGCATGGGCACCTCTACTGGTTGCCTTCACTCTGGATATAGGGGGCACCATACTCTCCGCATCCGGCCTATCCTTCCTAGGCTTGGGGGCCGCGCCATACACTGCAGAATGGGGACTGATGATCTCAGAGAGCAGGGTCGCATTCCAACGGGCTCCCCATATGATGCTATACCCCGGCCTCGCCATAGCTGTGACTGTTCTTGGGTTCAACCTGATTGGTGACGGCATAAGGGACGTGGTCGACCCTAAGAACAGGAGGTGATTTGATGGCGAGGGAAGTTCTGGAGATTGAGGGGCTCAGAGTCCACTTCGACACCCTTGATGGCCCGGTGGAGGCCCTGCACTCAGTGGATCTGCAGGTCGACGAGGGCCAGATAATGGGCCTGGTGGGAGAATCCGGATGCGGCAAGTCTGTCACCTCGCTGGTTTCCATAGGCCTCGCAACTTGCGAGGTCGACGAGGGTAGCGTGAGGTATCGTGGCGAGGAACTGCTGTTCAGAGATTCGCCATCGAGCAGCAGGATCCAGGCCATCTCTGAACGCATCACCGCATTCGGAACAATGGCCACCATTTTCTCTTTCTTCGCCATTATCCTGGTGGAGCCCGAACTGTTCAGCTCCCTATTCCTGTTGTTCCTTGCCATCACGATCGCATCATGGATAGTGGGATTCTCTGCCAAGGCGGAATCCCGCAAGCACCAGAAATACATGAGGTGGGTAAGGGGGAACGAGATCAGCATGATTTTCCAAGAGCCGATGTCCGCCCTAAACCCCCTTTACAGAGTGTCCAAGCAGATTTCCGAAGTAATGAGGGAGCATGGCAGGCTAGTCGAAGCAGAGACTCCAAGAATTGAGCGAATCGGAAGGGCCCTGATTAGCCCGATAACGGTGTTCAGTGACTCCTTCTCCTCTCGCCCACGACAGTCTTCAGCCGCACTCGGGGCTCTTTTGTTCGTCTTCGCAGCACAACTTTCCGGTTCGATTACCTTCGTTGGTGGCACTAACAAGGACCAGATTCTCGATGTTTTCTCGGCGCCTATCATTCTGTTCGCAGATTTGTCTAGCTGGCTCTTGGCCGTTGGGACAGCTATCGCCGGTCTCGAATCGGCCAGCCTGATTGGCGACATCACTGACCTGACTGTCGGACTTTTCATCGTGCTCTTCGAACACGTCATCTTGATCGGGGCAATAGGTGGGATATACGGATATGGTGCGGTATCAGTAGACTCCCGTTTCTCCGGCCTGCCTAAGTACATCCCCCATATGATTGCGGCTTACCTAGCTGTCTACCTGATGATATGGATGCCGCTGTCCGGGTTAATCGCGATTCTGGTGATATGCGCACTCCTCGCTCTTCCATTCATCGTCTGGGCCGACTTCATCAGTCTGGATCCAGCCCACGTCAAGCAGGTCGAAGGAATTCTGGACGATGTCAGAATTCCCGACCCAGGGTCAGTCGCCAATATGTATCCTCACGAACTTTCCGGGGGGATGAGGCAGAGGGTGATGATTGGGA
>LULT01000143.1_pt1 | contig 10850 bp, 15 predicted proteins | sample 728141 | NCBI WGS metagenome assembly LULT01 (sample SAMN03860282, study PRJNA289734) | marine metagenome | biome: seawater column; feature: ocean; material: water; isolation source: Red Sea water column Station 108 - depth 100m | place: Saudi Arabia: Red Sea | collected 2011-10-15 | depth 100 m | reverse complement strand
ATATGTCACGGTTATGATACACATATGTAGTAAATATCTTGAAAATAACTTAATTTAGGCTTAATACTTTACATTTGTTAATAGTAGTGTTACATTAGTTAACAATTACACAACTTCAATGGCTAATTCAAACGTTACTACTGAATCAGGTGGCAGACAGAATATGTTTCCTACTGAGACACGTCCTTACATAGATGAGTCTGTTTCTTACGACAGCTACCCACAAAATGCAGAAAAAGTTAACGGTCGTTGGGCAATGATTGGCCTTGTTGCCTTAGTAGGTGCTTACGTTTCAACCGGACAAATTATTCCTGGCATTTTTTAATGAGTCCACTTTCAGGTTTTTTAGCCGTAATTGTATTCTTTACAGCCATCCTCGTTGCTTATTTAACCAAGCAATTTCAAAACGAAAATTTAAACTATTCATCTTCTAATCAAATGAAAAACACAAACACAAAAGTCAAAACAATCGAAAAAGAAAAAGTTGTTGCTGAAACTCTTAACGGCAGATTCGCAATGCTTGGATTAATTGCTGCTGTTGGAGCATACCTAACAACAGGTCAAATAATTCCTGGTTTCGTTTAAAACCTACTATTTAACATTTCTACAAATCAGAAAAATGGAAAATTCAAAAACAACTTATTGGCAAAACGCCGAGAGAACTAATGGAAGAATGGCAATGATGGGCTTATTTGCATTAGTTGTAAATTATGGCTTATTCGGATGGATAATCCCAGGAATTTTTTAAAATGAATTTAGGCTTACTTTTTCTTAAAGTAAATACTTTGGGAGTTATAACTCTTTCTGAACTTGATTGGATAACTAACCATCAATCTGAATTTTCAAGGTTAGATATGGCTTTAGTTATTAAGATCGGCCGTCTTATGGATTCTGGAGTAGTAGAAATTGATAATAGATTGCCTGTTTAATTTTTAAAAAATGATCGTCATGAGTGTTTGTCAATAGGGATACTGACAAACACTTTTTTATGAGAAAAAATATTTGTAAAAAAAAAGAGATTGTTTCTTAGCTAAAAACAATCTCTCAATTACCTAATTCTTACATGAAAATTTCAAGTAAGCTTTCAGATCTTAACTGATTTGTTTTTATAGTAAATCCGTAAAAATGCTTTTGTAATTTATCTTTTTAAACCACCTCTTTTTATCCAAAGGAACCATGTAACCCAAATAGGAGGGAGGAATCTTATTAAAAAAGAAATTTTATACATATAAAATGGGGCATTTTCACTTTGAAATAAATTCATCAAAAAGGAAGATATAGTTACCCAAAGTAAAATTATTAATATATTTGCTCCCAACAAAGCGAACTTATTTTGTTTGAATATTTTTGGCATAAAATAAATTTTTTATATTCTTAATTTTAAATAATCTCGGGAAATAAATTATACATTTTCAAAAAAACTTCAAATTTAAAATCCATATCCAAATAAAAAAAGTACTAAATTTCAATCCCTCTCCAAATAACAATCCAAAAGCCATCGGAGGAGAAAATATTAAAAAAAGAATAGAGAATAAACTAAATAAAGCAAATGATCCTCTTAAAAAATAATTCTTTCTTTTTGTTCTTCTTAGATTTTTTAAGGTATTCCACTCCCATTGAATAAGCCTGTAGAACTTTTCTGATAATAAAAATAAATACTTCATTAATATTATTAATTTCTATCGGCTTTTCTTATTTATAAAATTAATTTCACCTGTTAGCAATAAACCTTATCCCCTTCTTCAGAAAGATAGTAAATTTTATTTTCTGAACTTACGAAGAAAGTTAATCCCTTATATTGTGATCTTTTAAATTTATCTAATCTAAGTTTGTGTAAATCCCAATTATCAGTACTTATGTCAGGATTAAATTCTTGTTCTTTTAAGAAAGGTACATAAGTTGGACTAATTGTTGTTTTTTGGGCTAACCCTCTATTTCGTTTTGAATAAAAAAGTAATAAAAATAAAAGTACAAAAAAAAGAATTAATAATATATTTGTCATTGTCAATTTTTCTAATTTGAAAAAACTTTATTTGGAGAATCAAGAACTTTTCACAATAAATTTCTTAGTAAGTAAAAAATCCTATTTTTATATTCTTGTATTTTTGAATACTTATCAAGGGGTTACCTAAATCAGATTATAAAATGAGTCGCATTTTCAACATGACTCAAAATTCCATGAATACTCCTTATGCAAAAAGAGTAGCTGAAAAATTTAGAGAGGCTCAAAACTATTTAAAAACTAATGGTTTTAGTAGATCAACTAAACATTTACTGGAAGATATTGAAAATTCTGTTGAAAAATAATGCCAATACCTCCTCACTTACCACAACTACAATATGGCTACGATGATGGCTTTACAACCATTGTTTTTGGGTTAATAGGAAGTTGCTTAGGATGTATCTTAATTTTATTAATTTCATTTTTTGAATTTAAATTCAAAAAGCAAAATAGTAAGCCTTAAGAGACTTACTAAACGTTAAATAAGAACTCCATTACATCACCTTCGTTAACAATATATTCCTTACCTTCACTTCTTAAAAGACCTTTAGTTTTTGCATTGGCAATTGAACCTGAATCAATTAAATTTTGATACGAAATAGTCTGAGCTCTTATAAATCCTTTTTCAAAATCAGTATGAATTACTCCTGCTGCCTGTGGCGCAGTCATCCCATCTTTTATTGTCCAAGCTTTTGTCTCCTTTTCTCCGGTAGTGAAATAAGTTTTTAATCCCAATAATTTATATGTTGATCTAATTAAAGAACTTAATCCCCCTTCTTCTACTCCTAAGCCAATAAGGTAGTCTTTTTTATCTTCTGGTTCTAACTCTATTAATTCAGATTCGACTTGCGCTGATATTTTTATACATTCTGTATTTTCATTGCTTGCAAAACTCTGAACTTTTGATGAGAAATCATTACCTTCAGCTAAATCATTTTCATTCAAATTAGTTGCGTAAATAATTGGTTTAGCAGTAAGGAAGCCTAATTGCTTAATTATTAAATTTTCTTCTTCATTCAAAGATATTGATCTAACTGAAAGGCCTTTCTCTAGCTCTTCTTCAATTTTTTCTAGTAAGGTATCTTCTTTAGCTGCCTCTTTACTAGTTCTAACCTGTTTTTTAATTCTTTCTCTTCTTTTTTGGAGTTGAGATAAATCAGCTAAATTCAATTCCAGATTAATTATCTCAATGTCATCCAGGGGATCTACCTTTCCAGAAACATGAATTACATCACTATCTTCAAAGCACCTTACAACATGAACTATTGCATCAACCTCCCTAATATTTGATAAAAATTTATTTCCCAAACCTTCGCCTTTACTAGCTCCTTTTACTAATCCTGCGATATCTACAAATTCAATTTTTGTTGGGATAATATTTTGGCTAGAACTTAAATTACCTAACTCTTGCAACCTTTGATCTGGGACTGAAACTATGCCTTTATTAGGTTCTATAGTACAAAAGGGGAAATTAGCCGCTTGGGCCTTAGCATTTTCTACAAGTGCATTAAATAGAGTTGATTTTCCAACATTTGGTAATCCAATAATACCTGCTTTTAACATTTGAAAAAACTTATGGAAAAATTATCAAGAAAACATCTTCTAGTAATATAGTATTTACTTAACCAATCTTGGATAAGTTAATTATAATCGTCTTGATTATTTATTTAGTTCCTAAATATTCTCTACTTCTGCTTTTAAAAAGAAATGTTTGATTTAATAAAAAAAAATATAAATCTAAGAAGTGGAATTATATTGCTTTCTCTAGCTATATTTTTCGTTTTTATAACCAATTCCTTCAAGAAAAATAAGTCAAAAGATATTTCTGATTTTGTAGTTCAAGTTGAAAAAGGAATCCTCTCAGATTCAATTAATACTAGTGGTGAAGTAAAAGCAATAAGGACAAGCAATATTGGGCCTCGGAAGCAAGGCGTAATAAAAGAAATCAAAGTAGATGAGGGCGATCTTGTAAAAAAAGATCAGGTTTTAGCTTCTCTTGATGATGAAGACTTTATCTATAAAATTGAAGAACTTGAATTAAATGTAGAAAAACAAAAATCTGAATTTTTAAGAAGGGAATATTTATATCAAGAAGGTGCGGTAAGTAAAGAAGACTATGAAAGTTATAAAAATAACTACAACATTAGTAGCGCAAAACTTAATGATGCAAAAGCTGAAAAAAGTTTCTATCTAATTAAAGCTCCTTATGGAGGAAAGATAACTGCAAAATATGCTGAGATAGGATCTTATGTCACACCAAGTACAAACTTAAGTTCAGACCCTAAAACCAAAAACTTTATTTTTGAACTATCAGAGGGCCTAGAAATTGTTGCTAAAGTTCCTGAGAGTGACATTGGCAGAATAAAAATAGGTCAAGAAGCCTCAGTAAGAATTGAGGCTTATCCCTCAAAAAAATATAGTGCCATAGTTAAAAAAATAGCTACAAGAGCTGTAAAAGATAATAATGTAACCTCATTCGAAGTAACTTTAAATTTTAAAGATATTTCTGAAGAAATTAAAATTGGAATGACTGCAGATCTTGAATTTAGAGTCGAAGGTAATGAAGAAAAAATCTTAGTACCAACAGTTTCTATTGTCACTGAAAAAGGTGAAAAAGGAATTTTGAAAGTTGATAAAAACAATTCTCCCAAATTTGAAAAAATCGAAATTGGTATTAGTAGTGGAAATAAAACTTCAGTAATTGATGGATTAGAACCTGGAGAGCAAATCTTTATTGATATTCCACCTTGGGCTAAGAAGAGAAAATGAGTTTAAAATCTGAAAACTCTAAAAAACCAATTTTACTTTTAGTCGATGGCCACTCACTTGCTTTTAGAAGCTTCTATGCATTTAGCAAAGGGATTGATGGAGGTTTAACTACCAAAGAGGGATTTCCAACAAGTGTCACTTATGGATTTCTAAAAAGCCTTCTGGATAATTGTAAAAATATTAGTCCTGAGGGTGTTTGTATTACGTTTGATACCGAAAAACCAACTTTCAGACATGAATTAGATCCAAATTATAAGGCCAATAGAGATGTAGCACCAGATGTTTTTTTTCAGGATATTGAACAACTAGAAATCATTTTAGAAGAAAGCCTTAATTTACCAATTTTTAAATCTCCAGGATACGAAGCAGATGATCTCCTAGGCACAATTGCAAATGATGCTTCTTCTAAAGGATGGTGCGTGAATATTCTTTCTGGAGATAGGGACTTATTTCAATTAGTAGATGATCAAAAAGATATTTATGTACTTTATATGGGTGGTGGTCCATATGCGAAAAGTGGAAATCCAACTCTTATGAATGAAAATGGAGTAAAAGAAAAATTAGGTGTTGCGCCAGAAAGAGTAGTTGATCTTAAAGCCCTAACTGGTGATAGTTCTGATAATATTCCAGGTATTAAAGGGGTAGGTCCAAAAACTGCAATTAATCTACTAAAAGAGAACGACACGCTTGATGGAATCTATCAGGCTTTGGACAAGATTCAGCAGAACAACGATAAGAAATATAAAGGATTCATCAAAGGTTCAGTTATAGAAAAGCTCAGAAACGATAAACATAATGCTTTTCTTTCCAGGGATTTAGCAAAAATAAATACTGAGGTGCCTTTAATTTTAAGTAACGGTTATGAATTAAAAAATATAAATCAAGAACTACTTTCAGAGTCACTGAAAAAATTAGAACTATCAACACTACTTAGACAAATTGATATTTTCAATTCAACTTTCAGCAAAGGTGGTTTTGACAAAAATAATGTAGCTAAAGAGGAGGAGAAGGCACCAAAAGTCGCAGGCAATAATGAATTAGAAAATAGTGAAAATAAAATCCCTAAAATCAACGTAACTGTTGTAAATGATTTCGAATTACTTGATAAATTAATTCAAAGATTAGACAAGACTAATCAAATAGTTTCTTTAGATACAGAGACCAATAGTTTGAATCCAATCGATGCGGAACTTGTTGGGATAGGGTTATGTCTTGGAGAAGAAAATGATGATTTATTTTATATACCCCTTGGTCATCAAACAAAAAAGGAGACCCCCAATCAATTATCAATTGAAGATGTTTTCTCAAAGCTAAGAAATTGGATAGAAGATCCAAAAAAAGAAAAGGCACTCCAAAATTCTAAATTTGATAGGCAAATATTTTTTAATCATGGACTTGATCTTAAAGGCGTAACCTTTGACACCTTGTTAGCAGACTACCTTCTTAATAATCAGGAGAAACATGGGTTAAGTGAAATTAGTTTTAGATTATTTGGATTTAAGCCTCCTTCATTTAAGGAGACAGTTGGGAAAAATAAAGACTTTTCATTTGTTGATATTGATGAAGCAAGTATTTACTGCGGTTATGATGTTTTTCTAACTTTTAAGATTGTCAAAATTTTTAAAGAAAGTTTTTCAAAGGAAAAAGATGAATTAATCAAATTGTTCGAAGAAATCGAGCTACCTTTAGAGCCGGTATTGTCCCAAATGGAAATGAATGGCATAACCATCGACATCCCTTATTTGGATAAACTCTCAAAAGAATTAAAAAGTACCTTAGAAGATATTGAAAGTAAAGTTTATGAGTTAGCAGAGGAGAGTTTCAATCTATCTTCACCAAAACAACTTGGTGAGATCTTGTTTGAAAAATTAAATTTGGATAAGAAAAAATCACGGAAAACAAAAACAGGATGGAGCACAGATGCAGTAGTTCTGGAAAGATTAGTCGACGAACATGAAATAATCCAACATTTAATAAAACATAGAACTCTTAGCAAATTACTTAGCACGTATATTGATGCTCTTCCAAATCTTATTAACGAAAAGACAGGAAGAGTTCATACAAACTTTAATCAAGCTGCTACAGCGACTGGGAGACTAAGTAGTAGCAATCCTAATCTTCAAAATATCCCGGTTAGGACTGAATTTAGTAGGAGAATCAGAAAAGCATTCTTGCCTGAAAAAAATTGGAAACTTTTATCAGCTGATTATTCTCAGATCGAATTAAGAATACTCGCTCACTTAGCGGATGAAGAAATACTAATAAATGCATTTCATAAAAATGATGACATTCATTCTTTGACTGCAAGATTAATTTTTGAGAAAGAAGAAATTTCTTCTGATGAGAGGAGAGTTGGGAAAACAATAAATTTCGGAGTTATCTATGGTATGGGAATTAAAAAGTTTGCACGTTCTACAGGAGTAAGTACTCCAGAAGCAAAAGAATTCCTAATAAAATACAAAGAAAGATATTCAAAAATTTTCAAATTTCTTGAACTTCAAGAAAGGCTTGCCTTATCAAAAGGTTATGTAAAAACAATTTTTGGTCGAAAAAGAGAATTTAAGTTTGATAAAAATGGACTTGGAAGATTAATAGGGAAAGATCCTTACGAAATTGACTTGCAATCCGCAAGAAGAGCTGGCATGGAAGCACAGTCACTAAGAGCCGCAGCCAATGCCCCAATTCAGGGTTCAAGTGCAGATATTATTAAAATTGCAATGGTTCAACTAAATAAGAAATTCATAGAAATGAATGTTCCCGCAAAAATGCTTTTACAAGTACATGATGAATTATTGTTTGAAGTTGAACCAGATTCTTTGGAAATTACGACGAAATTAGTAAAGAAGACTATGGAAGATTGTGTAAAATTAAATGTGCCTCTTTTAGTTGATATTGGAATTGGAGACAATTGGATGGAGACAAAATAAACCTTATGAAATACTTAATTTAAGATGATCAAACTTTTTAATACTTTAAGCAAAAGAGTTGAGGTTTTTAAGCCTATTGATGATGTAGTAAAAATTTATTGTTGTGGGGTAACTGTTTATGATTTATGTCATCTTGGTCATGCCAGAAGTTATATCGCTTGGGATGTATTGAGAAGATTTTTAATTTACAGTGATTTCAAAGTGAAGTATGTTCAAAATTTTACAGATATTGATGACAAGATCTTAAAAAGAGCAAAAGAAGAAAGCAGTTCAATGAAGGAAGTATCTGAAAAAAATATCATTGAATTTCATAAAGATATGGATTCTTTAGGGATAATGCGTCCGGATAGCATGCCAAGAGCAACGAATCATATATGCAATATCTGCTCCTTCATAACAATCCTTGAGGACAAAGGTTATGCATACTCTAGGGATGGAGACGTTTATTATTCTGTTTTCAAAAATAAAAATTATGGAAAGCTAAGTAATCAAAATTTACAAGAACAAAATATCAATCAGCAAGGAAGAATGGTTAATGAGGAAAATAGTAAAAAACTTAATCCGCAAGATTTTGCGCTATGGAAAAAAGCCAAAGATGATGAACCATTTTTTGATTCGCCATGGGGTAAAGGTAGGCCAGGATGGCATATTGAATGTTCGGCGATGGTTAAAGATGAATTAGGAGATACTATCGATATCCATTTAGGTGGTTCTGATTTGATTTTTCCACATCATGAGAATGAAATCGCCCAATCAGAAGCAGCCAATGGCAAAAAGCTAGCGAACTATTGGTTACACAATGGGATGGTCAATGTAAATGGACAAAAGATGAGTAAATCCCTTAAAAATTTTAAAACTATCAGAGAGCTAATTAAGTCAGGTATAAGCCCTATGACTTTGCGATATTTTGTTATGACTGTGAATTATAGAAAACCACTTGATTTTACTGAAGAAGCTTTAAGGAGTGCTTCAGAAGCTTGGAAAAATATTAATATAGCCCTTTCTTTTATGGATCTTACAAAAGGTGTTTTTAGATCTATTGATAAAGATGAATTTATCGAAGAAGAATATAAAGAGAAAATAAGCTTTGAATTATCTCAAAAAAAGCTTAAATTTTCTGAGGCTCTGGGAAATGACCTTAATACAGCAGGTGCTATTGCAATTATTTACGATTTAGCGAAACCATTAAAAAACTTTTTAAAAATAAAAGAAGAAGAAATATCAATGCTTATTAATGAAAGATTGAAAGCAAAAAAAGAAAAGAATTATACGAAGGCCGATGAAATTAGGAATTTGTTAAAAGAAAAAGGTATTGAACTTATTGATCAATCAAAGGAAATAACAACATGGATAAGGGTCTAAATTTTAAGAAAAAAACCAATTTGAAATTTTTGTTTTTTAAATACACCTTTAAATGGGAAGATATTAGAAATATCAGAGAAAATTGAAATACATTACTGTGCTCGGTTCTACTGGTTCAATAGGGACTCAAACTCTCGAAATAGCTAGTGAGCAGCCTGATAAGTTTAAAGCCGTAGCTCTTTCTGCAGGAAGAAATATTAATTTGTTAACTGAACAAGTTAAAACACATAAACCAGAAGTAGTTGCGATTGAGGATGAAAATCTTATAGAAGATTTAAAAGATAATATTAATAACTTAGATTTGGATGATGCTCCCTTGGTTTTAGGTGGAAAGCAGGGGATTAACGCAGTTGCAGCATGGGATAAGGCAGATACTGTGGTTACAGGGATAGTAGGCTGTGCAGGCTTAATTCCAACAATGTCAGCAATTAATGCGGGGAAAAATATTGCACTTGCTAACAAAGAAACTTTAATTGCGGCAGGACCAATTGTTATTCCTGCATTAAAGAAAAATAATAGTAGGCTTTTACCTGCTGATTCAGAACATTCTGCTATCTTTCAATGTTTACAAGGATTACCCAATTATGAAAATGCAGATTTTTCAACAGGTGAGATACCTAAAGGTTTAAAAGCCATACATTTAACAGCTTCTGGTGGTGCTTTCAGAGATTGGGCCGTTGAGGATTTAAAGCATGTCACAGTGGAAGATGCGACTTCACATCCTAATTGGGATATGGGAAAAAAAATAACTGTAGATTCTGCAACTCTTATGAATAAAGGATTAGAAGTTATAGAAGCTCATTATTTATTTGGGACCTCTTACGAAAATATCGAAATAGTTATCCACCCTCAAAGTATTATTCATTCAATGATTGAGATGGAAGATTCTTCAGTATTAGCTCAATTAGGTTGGCCAGATATGAAACTACCCATTTTATATGCGATGAGTTGGCCTGAAAGATTTAAAACAAATTGGAAAAGATTAAACCTAAGTGAAATTGGAAAATTAACTTTTAAAGAGCCAGACGAGTTTAAATATCCATGCATGGGACTTGCCTATGCCGCAGGAAAATCTTCTGGGACTATGCCTGCAGTCTTAAATGCTGCTAATGAAATGGCTGTTGAACAATTCCTTAAAGAAAAAATTTCTTTTCAAGAAATTCCAACATTTATAAGTAAAGCTTGTGAATCACATATGGAGAATTTGAATTTGAGTCCCGAATTGGAGGATATTCTTGAAGTAGACAATTGGGCCAGACTTTTTGTTGAGCAAGAAATTAAAAAAGGGAAAAAATACGTAAGTATTGGATAAAAGTGAATATTAAAAAGCATCTTCTACTATGCGCAACACCCACAAAACAGAAATGCTTTAAAGGCAATGAAGGTCAAAAAACATGGGAATGTCTGAAAAAGACTTTAAAAAAATTTGAGAATGATCCCTCTACAAAAAACGTTCATATATTAAGATCAAAAGCTGACTGTTTAAGGGTATGTAAGAACGGCCCAATTCTTCTTATTTGGCCTGATGGTATTTGGTATGAGAAAGTTTCTCCAGAAAAAATTTCAGAAATTTTTACCTCACATATTATTAACGGTAAGCCAATAGAAAAATGGATTTTTAAAAAAACACCATTTTTAAATATTCCTAGATACTCATAAACCAGTTCTTTACGACTTCGTCTGACCAGCAGCCATTAATCGAATGAAAACCATTATGACCTCCTTTTTCAGTTATAAAAATAGTAAATTTATCAATAAATTTCCCTCTTAAATTCAAAGTTGCATTATAT
>LULT01000429.1_pt1 | contig 10896 bp, 14 predicted proteins | sample 728141 | NCBI WGS metagenome assembly LULT01 (sample SAMN03860282, study PRJNA289734) | marine metagenome | biome: seawater column; feature: ocean; material: water; isolation source: Red Sea water column Station 108 - depth 100m | place: Saudi Arabia: Red Sea | collected 2011-10-15 | depth 100 m | reverse complement strand
TTTGAATGTAACATGGAAAGTGATCTTGCAGTTATAGATCCAACTCGTAAACAACCAACTAATCCAGGAGCTACAGTTGAAGCAATATAATCGACTTCCTCAATTTTAATTTTTGCTTCTTCTAGAGCCTTATCTAAAACAAAAGGTAATAACTCTAAATGCTTTCTAGCTGCAAGTTCAGGCACAACTCCTCCCCATTTTGAATGATCTTCAATTTGAGAAGCAATTATATTTGAATGTATTCTGAAAGTATCGCCAATATTAGAAACTATTGAGACAGATGTCTCATCACAACTTGTTTCAATAGCTAAAACTTTATGCATTTTTGATTCAACTTGTTCTATTTTAATATTAATTTCTTACTTAACACACTATAAGGAATTAAAGATTGCAACTTATGAAATTCTTTTTTTCAATCATAACCTCAGTTTTTCTGTTCCTCGGAATTACTCCAATTGCTCTAGCTGCAAATGGGCCTGCCTTAAACGCAGATAGAGCTAGCACAGAATATACCGCTTCAGCCCTCACAAAATGCTCTGAAAATCCTAAATTCATTGAGAGAGCAAATTCTGCAACTACTCAAAAAGACATTGCAAGATTTGAAAGATACGGAAAAGCATCATGCGGAGATGATGGACTTCCACATTTAATAATTGGACCTCCTCTTGAGCCATGGGGGGCCCTTCTAAATAGAGGTCATGAAGGAGATTTACTTATTCCCGGAGTATTGTTCATTTACATTGCTGGAATTATAGGTTGGTCAGGAAGAGAGTATCTCATTGAATCAAAAAAGACTAAGAATCCAGCAGATCTTGAGATCATTATTGACCTAGACTTAGCCAGAAAATGTCTTGTAAAAGGAGCGCAATGGCCTCTTCTTGCTAATAAACAAGGTAGAAATGGAGATTTAAGAGAGAAAGATAACAATATTACACTTAATGGTCCTCGCTAAACATCCTTAAAAAACTTTCATAAAACAAATGTTCAAAATTCTAAACACAAAATTTGTCAGATCTGCTCCAGTGGTAGCAGCAATTTGGCTAAGCCTTACAGCTGGAATAATTATTGAATTTAATAGGTTTTTCCCAGATTTATTATTCCATCCAATGAGTTGATAAATAGAAAATAATCAAGTTTTTATTAACTTGATTATTTTTTTTGCTGTTTCATCAACATTGTGATTTGTTAATGCAAAATCGAATTCATTTGATACTGAAATCTCATAATTAGCCCTTGAGAGTCTTTTTTTAATTGCCTCTTCTTTTTCTGTACCTCTATTTCTTATTCTTCTCTCTAACTCTTCTTTATCCGGAGGAAGTAAAAATATTGACTGTGAATTAGGAAACTTATTTTTTATTTGCCTTGCACCCTCTACTTCAATTTCAAGTAGTACGGTAAATCCCTTTTTTATTTTCTCATTAACAGAAGACAAAGGCGTTCCATAGTAGTTTCCAGCAAATTGAGCCCATTCAAGGAAAAGGTTTTGTTCAATCATTTCTTTAAACTTTTCTTGATTTAAGAAATAATAATTTTCTCCGTCCTTCTCTCCCTCTCTAGGTTCTCTAGTAGTTGCAGATATTGAAAGCCAAAAATTTTTTTCTTTACCTAATATTTCTTTAACAACTGTTCCTTTACCTACCCCGCTGGGTCCAGTAAGGATAATAAGTTTTTTTTGATTTTTCATATTAAATTTTTTACAGTAAAATAGACATCTTGTGAATTAAAAAGGAATAATGCAAAAAGGTGTTCCACAGATAATGGATATTACATCTATTAGATCTGTCTTGCATTATTTGACAAAGAACATCTTACCTACAAAGTTTGAGACTGCCCAACAACCAGAGCCTAATACAATTCAATTATGTTTCAGAGGAGTTGATTCTCAAACATGGTTAGAAGTTTCATGGAATGGAGACTCTCCAAGAATACTAAAGATAAATAAGCCAGAAAAGATTGGGAGAGAAAGCACACTTTCTAAACAAATAAGATACGGATTAAAGTATATGGCTTTAATTTCGATTGATCAAGATGATTTCGAGAGAGTTATAAAATTTAGTTTTGCGAAAAAACCTGGAGATGAAATTAATAAGTATTTAATTTTTGAATTAATGGGAAAACATAGTAATATTTTTTATCTGGATAATAAACATAAAATAATTGCCGTTGGTAAACAAATTAAATCAAGTCAATCTAGTTTTAGAACAATTTCAACAGGATCAATTTATTCTGGCCCTCCAGTCAATCTCAAAAAACAACCTAGAGAAGATGAGTCTTTTCAATCATGGAAAGACTCAATTTCAATAGTACCTGAGTCTTTGAAATACTGTTTAATAAATACCTATCAAGGAGTAAGCCCTATCCTCACAAAACAATTAGAGGTTGTTAGCGCAACTGTTAATTCAGAAATAATGGAAAAAAATAAAAAGAAAATTGAAGGGATAATTTTTAAACAGACCAATACTGAGAAAAAGAATTTAAATATTCAATATGATCTTCTGACAAAATCAGAAAACTACGAGATATATAAAGAAAAAGCTGATAATATATTTGCTTCACATGAAATTAAAAAACAAGACATTATAAAGGGACAAAAACTATATAAAAAATCAAAAAAATTAAAGAGATCTAGAGAATTAATAAAAGAAAGACTAAGTATTTACAAAACAAATATAGAGAGATTAGACGAATTCACTACGCTTCTAGAAAATTTAAATTCTTTAAATCATGAAAAACTTTTTATGAGAATCAAACTACTAGAAGAAATTATGGAAGAAATTTGTAACGAGTTTAATATCAATATCAAGAAGCAAAGAGAAGATCAGAAAAGTACATATGAGATAGAGTCTTCACCAATTCAAGTTGACACTCCCACAGGATTAAAGCTTCAGGTAGGGCGAAATATGAGGCAAAATGATTTAATAAGCTTTAAGTTCTCAAAAAAAGGCGATTTATGGTTTCATGCACAGGAATCACCAGGCAGTCATGTAGTTTTGAAGTCTTCATCTCAAGTAGCATCTGAACAAGATCTTCAAATAGCTGCAGATTTAGCTGCTTTATTTAGTAAGGCAAAAAGAAACATTAAAGTTCCAATTAATTTAGTAAAAATTAAAGATTTGCAAAAAATCAAAAACGGAGGACCGGGTTGCGTTTCCTTTAAAAATGGAGAAATTATTTGGGGAAATCCTACAAGAGGAGAAGATTACATTAAAAAAAATCTTAAAACAGGAATTTAGTTTATAATAAAAAAAAATTTTTAAATCTAAATGTTTGATTTTCTTTTAGGCACTCATGAATTTTTAGGAAATCATAGTTTTCCAGAATTTATTGTTGGATATCTATTTGGTGCTGCATTAATAATTGGAGCTCCTACTGTTTTCTTACTACTTGCCTTCGTAAGCGCTTTAATGAAAACAAATGGGAAAATGGGTGGATATAGAGAATATGAAACTTATGGTGAATCATCTTTAAATGATGCCCCTCCTTTCTTATTACCAGATCCAACAAATCCTAAATTAAGCAAATAATTAAGTTTATCGAAAAATAAATTGGACTTTGACAATAGTAGTTTTAAACCTTTTTCTTACACAATTTTTATCAAATAATAATGAGAGGTACAGGTCAAAGTGAAAAAAAATTATCAGATTCGATGACTTTTAGTGATCATTTAGAGGAGCTTCGTCAAAGGATACTAAACTCAATTTACTCAATACTTATTTCAATATTCTTTAGTTTTCTCATCATAAAGCCATTAATATCTTTTTTAGAAATTCCAGCTGGTGATATTCATTTACTACAACTTGCTCCAGGAGAGTTTTTATTTGTCGCTATTAAAGTTGCAGGTTACAGCGGATTGATAGTTTCTATGCCTTATATTTTTTATCAAATAATATTATTCATTTCTCCTGGTTTAACAAAACAAGAAAAAAGCCTTATCTTGCCTGCAGTTTTTGGTTCAGGTCTTCTATTTTTTTTAGGATTAATTTTTTCATGGTGGATATTAGTCCCTGCAGCAATAAATTTCTTCATTAGTTTCGGTGCTGATATTGTTGAACCAACTTGGTCTATAGAAAGATATTTTGATTTTGTTCTCTTATTAATGTCCAGCACTGCAATAGCTTTTCAATTGCCAGTATTACAATTTATTCTTGGTTCTCTTGGAATAATCACAACAGAAAAAATGATTTCGAATTGGAAGATAGTTGTAATTTCCTCTGCAATATTATCTGCAGTGATTACCCCTTCAACTGACCCATTGACTATGTCATTGCTATCTATATCGATTGTGTTTTTATTTTTTGTGGGTACTGGATTAACTTACTTATCAGAAAATCTTAAGTCAAAAACTCTTTCATCTTCTCATTAAGATCTAATTGCAAGCTGACAGCTCTACCTAACCTTGGCTTAGCATTGACTTTCTTTAGCCATTCCCTTACTTCTTCTGAATATCCACATCTATTTAAAATCTCGATTTTATCAGCTATCGATTTTTTATATTCATCTTCACTTAAAGGGAATGATTCCTGTCCAAGAAATCCCCACATCATTTGAAAATAAACGAATTTTCCTCTTCTAAAGAGTCTAAAATCATATTTTTTCCCCCAGCGATGAATCAAATAATGTATAACTTCATCTACTAGCAATGGGTTCATTTAAATCAATTAATTAAGACTTCCTAAACTTTTACTTTAAATTATTAAAAGTCCTATCTATTTGCAACAGAAATTGAACAATTTGCTCCATAATAACTAATAAATAACAGAACCAAGTAGCGAATGACTCAATTAAGTTCCAATGATGTCCCTTCAATGGGTCGAAGGCAATTTATGAATCTTCTTACATTTGGTACTGCAACTGGTGTAGCTTTAGGAGCCCTTTACCCTGTAGCGAATTATTTCATGCCTTTAAGAGCAGGCGGTGGTGGAGGTGGAACTTCTGCTAAAGATGAATTAGGGAATCCAATAACTAAGACAGGTTGGTTAGCTACCCATCAAGCAGGAGACAGAAGTCTAGTTCAGGGTCTAAAGGGAGATCCAACTTATTTAATAGTTAATGAGGGTGGGGAAATAGGAGAATTTGGTTTAAATGCAATTTGTACTCATTTAGGTTGCGTTGTCCCATGGGATAGTGGTGCTAATAAATTCATATGTCCTTGTCATGGCAGTCAGTACGATACTAACGGGAAGGTAGTAAGAGGGCCTGCGCCTTTATCTTTAGCTTTAGCTCATGTCGATATTGAAGATGATGCTGTACTCGTCAAACAATGGTCAGAAACTGACTTTAGAACTAATGAAAATCCATGGTGGGCATAAAAAAATGAAAGGTCTTAAAAATCAAATCATGAAAAAAACAAGTTTATTTATCTGTACTCTGCTTTTCATTTCAAGCATTGTATTTTATCCAAAGATCAGTTTTGCTTATCCATTTTGGGCTCAGCAAAACTACGAATCCCCAAGAGAAGCCACAGGTAAGATAGTCTGTGCAAATTGTCATCTAGCTCAGATGCCTACAATTGCAGAGGTTCCACAATCTGTTGGAGCAGACAGTGTTTTCAAAGCTGTAGTCAAAATACCCTACAAAAATGATTTAAAAGAGATAGGGGCTGATGGTTCGGAAGTTCCATTACAAGTTGGTGCTGTTGTAATGCTGCCTGATGGCTTTAAACTTGCTCCACAAGAAAGATGGACCGAAGAAATAAAAGAGGAGACAGAAGGGGTTTATTTCACTAATTACAGTGAAGAGCAAGACAATATCATTATTGTCGGACCTTTACCTGGCGATACCAATAAAGAAATCGTTTTCCCTGTACTTTCCCCTGACCCATCCACTAATAAAGAATATCACTATGGGAAATACTCCTTACATATCGGAGGCAATAGAGGTAGAGGTCAGGTATATCCAACTGGAGACAAGAGCAATAATGTAGTATTCACTTCTTCCACCGCAGGAACTATAAATTCAATAGAAACAATTGAAGATGGTAGCTATCAAGTCAATATAGAAAACGATAATGGTGAAATAACTACTGAAGCAGTGCCTGTTGGTCCTCAACTTATTGTAAAAGCGCAAGACAAAATTAATGTAGGTGACCCTCTTACTAATGATCCCAACGTTGGTGGCTTTGGGCAATTAGATGCTGAGGTTGTACTTCAGAGCCCTTATAGAGTAATTGGATTGATTGCATTCTTCATTGGTGTAGGCTTAACACAAATACTTTTAGTATTAAAGAAAAAACAAGTAGAAAAAGTGCAAGCAGCAGAGGGTATCTAACTTTCTCTAAATGCTTATACTTCAAGCTTTTATACAATCTCCAGGAGAAACTTTTTTAAATTTAGGATTTATAACTATTAGATGGTACGGACTTCTTATTTCGGTTTCAGTTTTAATAGGCCTATTTGTCTCTAAAAAACTAGCAAAGGCAAGAAATATTAACCCAGAGTACATTAGTGAAATACTTCCATCATTAATAATCTCTTCAATAATTGGAGCTAGAACTTATTACGTAATTTTTGAGTGGAGGCAATATAGCGGAGAGAACTTTTTTACTTCTTTTGAACTATTCAATAACATCATTCAAATACCTTCTTTTCTTGCAGTTTGGGAAGGAGGCATAGCAATCCATGGAGGTCTAATTGGAGGATTAATATCTATTATCTATTTCTGTAAGTCGAAAAAAATTAATTTAAAAACTTTTATAGATATATTAATACCCTCGATTATTCTTGGACAATCAATAGGAAGGTGGGGAAATTTTTTCAATAATGAAGCCTTTGGAGTTCCTACAAATTTGCCTTGGAAATTATTTATACCTATCCAAAATAGGCCTTTAGAATTTATTAATTATGAATTTTTTCATCCTACATTTCTCTATGAGTCATTGTGGAATCTTTTAATTTTCATCGTCCTTATTATTATCTTTAATAAACAAAATAAAACAGATTTTTTCAGGCCTGGCTTTATTAGCTGTCTTTATTTAATAAGTTATAGCTTTGGAAGATTCTGGATTGAAGGTTTAAGAACTGACCCACTATGCATTGGTGGACTTCCACCTTTCTGTGATGGCGGTATAAGAATGGCTCAATTTATAAGTATTTTTCTATTTTCTTCTGGATTAATTGGAATATTTTTTTTAAGATTGAGAACATATAGTGGGAAAAATAGAAAGAATGGATAACAAAATATCCTTTATTGGTGTTGGTCCAGGCGATCCAGAATTATTAACTTTAAAAGCATTAAAAAAGATAAAAATTGCAGATGTCATTATTTGGACTGATTCTCTAATTCCTGAAAAGATTTTAGATTCTACTAAAGAAGGTTCTGAAAAAATAAAAACGAGTTCACTTAACTTAGAGCAAATCACCTCAATTATGATAGAAAAATTTCAGGCAGGGAAAACTGTTGTAAGGTTGCATGATGGAGACCCTTGCCTTTTTGGAGCAATTAGAGAGCAAATCGAAATTTTAAAAAACGAAAAAATTGAAATCGAGGTTGTTCCTGGAGTAAGTGCTTTTCAAGTTGCTGCAGCATATCATGAAGCTGAGTTAACCATCCCTGACGTAACGCAAACGATAATTTTAACTTGTGAAAAGGTCTCAAGAAACTCTACTAGAGTTTTACCCTCCAGAGACTAAAGTAATTGTTGGATTTAGAGTATCTTGGGATGATGGTTGGACATCATTAATAGAATTAAAAGATATGGAAAAATTTTCTATTGAGAAAAAACTAATTAGAACAACCATTTACATAATTAGCCCAGCAATTAGTAATTCTCAAAAAAGATCTAATCTTTATAATCCATCTTATAAGCATCTCTTTAGGAATAAATAATCTTAAAGTTGATAGAAAAATATTAATTACTATAATTAGTAAAAATTTATTTGCTTTGAAAGAAATAAAATCTGTTTCGGGAATCAACAATAAAGGAGGAGATTCCTCTTTAAAGAGAATCGGAAATTTCATTAAAGAGTCTAGGTTAAGTAAAAATCAATCAATTGAAGAATTGGCTTCTGATTTAAAAATTGGAGCTCATCAACTTGAAGCCATAGAGGAAGGTAATGAAGAAAAACTACCTGAAAAAGTATTTATCAAAGCAATGATTAGACGGATTTCACAGAAGCTAAAACTTGATACAGAATTTTTAATGGATGAATTCAAGACAGAGAGGAAAGAAGTGAAAATTGAAGAAATAGTTGAAGAAGTTTCCAAAAAAAACTATAAAACTAGGCAATCTAAGAATTTTAATCCACTAGGATTCCTACTTTTAATTCCAAATTCTTTAGTTCTTTTATTACATTACGGCATAATCCTAAGTTCCATTTTTCAAGAAGAAGATCATGGTTTCTATCTAAAGGTAAAAGTTGAAATGTAAGATTATTTTCCTGCAATTTTATTTGAACTGAGGAGATCACCTTGTCAGGTCTTTGATCAAGAGCTGCTGCTAGTCTCAGGATTAATGACATTTCAAGAACTAATGTTTTATCTTCTTTGGATATTAAATTTTGCCAAGACTCATGTCTTTTCTTGGGTAGAGTCTTTCTATGGTACCTAGCAATTGAAGCAATAATATTTGTTTCTGCTTCAGAATATCCCAACAACTCACAATTTTTTATTAAGTACCAAGAGTGTTTGTGATATGAACCAACATTCACATATTTCCCACAATTATAAAGATTAGAAGCTGCCCAAAGAAGTTCTTTAGCTTTAGGGTCATTATCGCTATGAAAGATATTTTTAGTCTGATCATAGATTTGAAAGGCAGTATCAATAACTTTCTCAGCTCTTGTATAATCTACTCCAAACTTTCTGGCCTGATGAACTATAGTTGTTTTTCTAATATTGCCTTGAATATTTAACTCATTTTTAATTATCCCTTTACGAAGCATCCAATCCACAACCAAACCCTCTCGAAGCGCCCTCTCACTTATTATTAATTCATCAAAGTTCAACATCTCCATTGCGGTGTTTAATATCAATGCTCCTGGAATAATTATTTCTGCTCTTCTCTCACTTAATGAAGGTATTTTCTTGATTTCCGAAACTGGCAATTTAATTAGTTTTTCCAATACATTTTGTAAATTTTCCCTTTTAAATTTATAACCATGCAACTTTTGTTTAGATTCTCCCAAATCATCTGAAATCAAATTTCCTAATGAGGTTGCAGTGCCACTGGTTGCAATCATAGATAAAGGCTTATCTCCCTTAGATCTACTCTTTATTTTTCGAACAGATGGTTCTAAAGATCCTTTAATAAAAGTTGTTAAAAAACTCGATCTTTCTGAAGTTATAGACCCTTTATTTAAAAAATCATTTTTAAGTCTTACCGCACCAATTCTCGAACTGGTAAGAGCTATAGCATCTTTTTTATCTGCAAGTATTAATTCTGTAGATCCTCCTCCAATATCTATGATTACAAAAGACTGATCTTCAAAAGCCATACCAGAAAGAACACCAAGGTAAATTAATCTGGCTTCCTCAGAACCACTTATCATTTCTATTTGAATATCAGTTTCATCAAGAACTCTTCTAATAAAATCTTGACCGTTTGGAGCTTCCCTAACTGCACTTGTTGCTGCTGTTACTATTTGTTTTACTCCATTACTTTTACAATATTCCTTAAATCGCTTAAGAGTAACTAATGCTCTTTGGATTGATTCTTCAGTAAGATTACCCTCCTCATCTCTTTCTCCAAGACGAGTGGTTGATTTATCAGTGAATTTTATTGAAAATGATTTTAATTCTAGATTAATTTCTGCTACCAAGAGATGTGTAGAGTTAGTTCCAATATCTATAGAAGCTACTAAAATTTGCTTTTCTTGAAAATATCTTAAATCTTGTTTCTGTATCATTTCTTTTTATAAGATGCAGATATTTTTAATCCATTAATAAATATACCCAAGATTGATTATTAAATAATAGAAATCATTTAATCCTAGTAAGATTATTTAAAGTTATGAAATATACAATAGGTCATATGCAAAATAAAAATCGACAAATTAAATTAAGTACTTTTTTTGAATTATTAAGGTGGAATAAGCCGACTGGAAGAATGATCTTACTTATTCCTGCTGGATGGAGTTTATATTTAACCCCAGATGCTAATCCAACATTTTTAATGTTGCTAAGAATAATCCTGGGAGGACTACTAGTAAGTGGATTAGGCTGCGTGGTTAATGATATTTGGGACAAAAAAATTGATCAAAGAGTTTTTAGGACAAAGTCTTAAAACAGCTTATTCAATTCTTATCTTTTTAATTTTATGTAGCTTCTTTCTAACTTTGTCACTACCTCAGCCTGGAAGAATCCTTTCCATTTCACTTGCTTTTTTAGCTTTACCTATTATTTTAATTTATCCTTCTGCCAAAAGATGGTTTAAATATCCTCAATTAATCTTATCCATATGCTGGGGTTTTGCTGTCTTAATTCCCTGGGCCGCAAATGAAGGCAATTTAAATAGTATTGTTTTATTGTTTTGCTGGCTAGCTACCATTTTTTGGACTTTTGGCTTTGACACGATTTATGCTTTAGCAGATAAAAAATATGATATCAAAATTGGAATAAATAGTTCCGCTGTTAACCTCCAGAACAATACAAGAATAACTATTCAAATTTGTTATTTTTTAACTTCTTTTTTTCTCCCAATATGCGGATTTATTAATCAAATGGATTTTATTTTTTGGCCAATTTGGCTTACAACGTCAATCTTAATGCAGAGAGATATACTAAAAGTGTTTCCAGAGGAAAGGCAATCAATAAAAAATATTGGGAATCACTTCAAAAATCAATCAATTTATGGAGGATTCCTATTATTAGGAATTATTATTGCCTCATAAATTCTAAATATGGTTTTTAGATTAAAAAAAGGGGATTTAATAGATATCTTAGCTCCAGGCTCCTTTATTG
>LULT01000106.1_pt1:5000-10973 | contig 10973 bp, 5 predicted proteins | sample 728141 | NCBI WGS metagenome assembly LULT01 (sample SAMN03860282, study PRJNA289734) | marine metagenome | biome: seawater column; feature: ocean; material: water; isolation source: Red Sea water column Station 108 - depth 100m | place: Saudi Arabia: Red Sea | collected 2011-10-15... | reverse complement strand
AGACTTATTCTTGAAAAAGCATTAGAAATGGGACTATCTGTTGAAGATGTAGATGCACTTACTGGAACTTTCATTGGAAATGCAAAAAGCGCATATTTCAGAACCCAAGATATTGTTGGTTTAGATACAGCGCTTAATGTATCTAACAATATGTACGAGAGAGTTACAACGGAAAGCGAACAAGAAAGAGAAAAATTCAAAGCCCATGATCTATTGGTCAAACTTGTTGAAGATGGAAGATTAGGCCAAAAAACAGGTGCAGGGTGGTATAAAAAAGAAGGAAAACAGATTCTTTCTTTGGATTTTGATACTATGGAATATACCCCTACCAAGAAAAGTATATTTGATACGCTTAGAGTAGGAAAAGGTATTAAAGATTTAAGAACAAGGTTACAAGCAATAACATTCTTAGATGATAAAGCTTCAAAATTTTTATGGGAATGCAATGCTCCAATGTTAATCTATACAGCAGAAATGATTCCAGAGATTGCCGATAATATTATTGAAATTGATAATACTATGAAATGGGGCTTTACAAGACAAATAGGCATATTTGAATCTTGGGATGCTATTGGAGTTGAAAGATCTGTTGAAAAAATGAAAACAGAAAATAGAAAAGTTCCTGCTTGGGTAGAAGAAATGCTTTCTTCTGGAAGAAAATCATTTTATGAAACTAAAGATGGAAGAATGACTTATTGGTGTCCATTAAAGAAAGAAGCAATAGAACATCAACCAAGTGAAAAGACATTAAATCTTAATTTATATAAGAATTCTAAGCATACTCTGAAAAGAGATTGGAGTGCTAGTATTCATGATATTGGAGACGGTGTATTAAATGTAGAATTCCATTCTATTTTTGTTCCACAAATGAATCCTATTGATAGATCAATGGTTGAAGTTATGTCTCATGCTATGGATTTACTTGATTCCGGTAAGTACAAAGGCCTTGTTGTTGGTCATCAAGGAAACAATTGGTCCGCAGGAGCAAATGTTAATGATTTCAAAGTAGCAATTGATAGTGGAAATCTGAATCTTATGGAGCTTGGTACAAAACAAATGCAAGATTTAACTCAGCGCATAAGACATTCCAAACATCCAGTAGTTTCTTGTCCATTTAATTTCGCATTAGGTGGCGGTCTGGAATTTTATGCTTGCTCTAATCATTCAGTTGCTTCAGGAGAACTGTATGCTGGTTTAGTTGAAGCAGGCGTAGGTCTCGTACCTGGTGCAGGTGGACATTTAAGAGTGCTTCTTAATTTGCTTGAGAATAATGATGCTAAGAATGTTAATATGCTCATTGCAAGAAAAGCCGTTGAAGTAATCAATCCGCTAAGCGTGTCTCGAAGTGCAACTGATGCAGTTAAAAAAGGCTTTCTTAGAAAGAGTGATACTATCCTTATGAATTCAGATCACCTATTAGCTACAGCTAAAATGAAAGTAATAGAAATGAGTGATAATGGTTATGAACCACCAAAATATCGTGATGATTTAACAATGCCTGGAATGCCTCTTAGAACAATGGTTCAAGTAAATACTAAAATGATGAGAGCACAAGGTAAAATATCTGAACACGATGAATTAATTGCTTTAAAAACTGCTGATATTATTAGCGGAGGCAAAAAAGGTGGTATGATGTCAAAAGTTGATGAACAGTATTTACTAGATATTGAAAGAGAATGTTTTATGTCTCTAGCTGGAGAAAAAAAGACCCAAGATCGTATTGCACATTTCCTAAAAACAGGGAAACCACTTAGAAATTAAATTAAGATTTCTTTTTTAAAAGAATCCTGTTTTTTGTAAATTCGCCTCAATTCAATTTTAATCGGTGAAGGGATATTTACGTATGACACAGTGGTCCAAAGAAAGTTTTATCAATCATATAAACGAAACTTGTGAAAGCGATATAGTCATGATATGCCTTGATCTTATTGATTTTTCTGAAAAGACTTCAGATGACTTGTCATGGGGAACTGGAGATGATTTTGGAACTATGACCTATAGATGCAATTCAGATTATGGTATGCTTCCATTATTTAGATTATCATCTCATGGAAAGATTAATCTTCAGATTAATTTTTTAAGAAGTAAAAATCTTCATAAACAAGTTTTACAAGATATGATTATTAAACTTGAATCAAATTTTTTAAGAGATTATGATGAAGAATCTTACCCTTCAGATTCGTACGAACCATTAGAAGAATTAATATGTACCAAGGCTCAATTAGATTCATTTATTAAAACCATTGAAGGTTGTACATATAGGCTTAAACAGTAAATGAATTTGAAAGTCAAATCAAAAAAGGTAAATGATTTTACCTATGAATTATCTATTTCTGTTCCATGGAAAGATCTAAAAGAAGATTTTGAATCTGCTAAAAAGAAAACTTCTAAAGAGATTAAAGTATCAGGCTTTAGAAAAGGTAAGATTCCAGATAATATTCTTATGAGCCAATATTTGCCAAATATAGAATATACATTTGTTCAAGATTTCTGCGAAAAATACTATATCTTATCTTTGCAAAAAGAGAAATTAAATCCTATTAATCAAGCATCGCTTAAAGATATAGATTTTTCATATGAAAAAGATTTGTCTTTCAAAGCAGAATTTGAAATAGAACCTCATCTTTCTCTTCCAAAATTCAAAAAAAATATGGTTTCTGCTGAAAAAATGAACTTTATTTCTAACGATAAAGAAGTAGAAGATACAATTAATAATATGCTTATGTCTCAAAGCGAGATTAAAAAGATTGAAGAAGGATCAGAAGATGGAGATTTTCTTATGGTTGATCTTCAAGAATTAGATGCTTCTGGTCTACCAATTATTGGCAAAAAAGCTGAAAAGAAATTTCTTGCTATAGGACAGGAACCAATCGTGGGATTAAATAAAGATATTTTATTAAATAAAAATGTTGGTGACGAAGTTCAAATTACTATTGATTCCGAAAATGGCAATCAAACTTTTAAAGTTTTAATACATTCAATTGAAAGGCGAATTCCGCCTGAATTAAATGATGATTTTGCAAAGAAAATGGCTCCGGATTGTAGTAGTGTTGAAGAATTCAAAGACAAAATTAAAGAAAGCATCCAAAAAGAATATGAAAGAAAATCTCAAGAAATGTTTAATTCAGCTGTCATTGATCAGTTTATAAAACTAGTTAATCCAGTTCTGCCTTCTTCAATGTTTGATTCATATCTTGCGAATATTGTTAATGAGGTAAAATCTAGCCCTCAAGGAGCAAATCTTGAAGAAAGCCAGATAGAAGAACAGTATAAAATTTTTGCTGAAAATAATTTAAAATGGTTCTTACTAAGAAAAGCTATTATTAGAGATTTTAAACTAGAGATTGAGCAAGAAAAAGTAGATGCCTTTATTGCTGATGCTATTGATAAGAATAAGGAACAAAAAAGTGAAATTGAAAGATTCTATAAAAAAGAATCTAACAGAAATAAGCTATCTGACGATCTTCTTGATGAAAAAATATTAGACTTATTAAAAGAGAATACAAAAATTATTGAAAAAGATGTTGAAACATCTGAATTACAAAATCAGCAGAATCAATAATATATAAATCATGGAAAGACTTACGGCATTTATTGGAATATTTACTCTTTTAGGTATTGCGTTTTTATTATCTGATAATAGAAAAGCAATCAACTTGAAAACAGTTCTTTCAGGAATAGGTCTACAGTTTTTTCTTGCTTTTTTTATATTAGGAACACCTTTTGGTGAGCCTATATTTAGATCATTAGATAATGCAATTACTACCCTGGTATCATTTTCAGATTCGGGAAGTACATTTTTATTTAAATCTTATGTTTCTGGTAGTGTACATCCATCTTTAGAAAATTTTGCATTTCGTACATTACCTACAATCATATTTTTTTCTAGTATTATTAGCGTCTTGTATCATTTTGGCATAATACAGAAGATTGTGAGAGTATTTGCAAAGATATTCCAAAAGACTATGTTTATCAGTGGCACAGAATCTTTAAGTGTTTCAGCAAATATATTTCTTGGTCAGACTGAAGCTCCACTAATGGTAAGACCTTTTGTTAATAAAATGACTAAATCAGAATTAATGGCGGTGATGACAGGAGGTTTTGCTACAGCAGCTGGAGGAATCTTAGCAATCTATGTTAGCTGGCTATCAGATATTCCAGGTATTGCTGGTCATCTTTTAACTGCATCAGTAATGTCTGCACCAGCAGCATTGGTTATCGCAAAAATTATTTATCCAGAGGTAGATAAATCCAATACCATGGGAGATTTGAATGTTGATATTGAACAAACTACTACAAACGCAATGGAAGCTCTTGGAAATGGAGCAACATCAGGATTAAAATTAGCAGCAAATATTGCTGCAATGCTTATTGCATTTCTATCATTTGTAGCTATGATTAATTATTTCTTATTATTTTTTGATACATCAATGGAAGCTATACTTGGTTTTATTTTCAAACCATTAGCATGGACTATGGGAGTGCCATGGTCGGAAGCTGGGACATTAGGAATGTTAATGGGTAAAAAAATTGTTTTAACTGAGTTAATTGCATATGGTGATTTGCAAAAAATTATAGCTGAAGAACAAATTTCTGAGAGAACAGCAATCATTGCTAGCTATGCATTATGTGGTTTTGCAAATTTTGGTTCCATTGGTATTCAGTTGGGAGGCATTGGAAGTATGGCTCCTGATCGTAGTAAAGATCTTGCAAAGCTCGTCACAAAAGCTATGTTTGGCGGGGCTTTAGCATCATGGTTAACTGCAACAATTGCAGGCATGATTTTATAGTCAAAAAATCGTATAAATTTTTTTTTATTTTTTATTTGGTAATCTCTCTCAATAATAATAATTTTCGAGGCTTTGCGTAAAAAATCATTACGCATACTTTTTATTTAGATATTTGAAAATTTGATATATGTAGAACCTTTGAGCTTTAAATCCTGCAGTTAGACAACTTGGTGCTTCGGCACCAAACAAACTTAAAATATACAATTGAGAGTTTGATCCTGGCTCAGGACGAACGCTGGCGGCGTGCTTGATACATGCAAGTCAAGGAGAATTTTATTTTCGGATAAATAGTAAACTGGCGAACGGGTGAGTAACGCGTAAACAACTTGCCTCAGAGATTGGGACAACATTGGGAAACCAGTGCTAATACCAAATAATGCAGCGGGCCCTTCGGGGTATTTGTTGTTAAAGTGGGCTTCGGCTCACGCTTTGAGATAGGTTTGCGTCCGATTAGTTAGTTGGTAGGGTAATTGCCTACCAAGGCGAAGATCGGTAGCTGGTCTGAGAGGATGATCAGCCACACTGGAATTGAGATACGGTCCAGACTCCTACGGGAGGCAGCAGTAAGGAATTTTGCACAATGGGCGAAAGCCTGATGCAGCAACGCCGCGTGATTGATGAAGTTTTTAGGAATGTAAAAATCTGTCGTAAGGGAAGAAATGTTTCAGATGTTAATACCATCTGTTATTGACGGTACCTTACAAGAAAGCACCGGCTAACTTCGTGCCAGCAGCCGCGGTAATACGAGGGGTGCTAGCGTTGTCCGGATTTACTGGGCGTAAAGGGTACGTAGGCGTTTTAAAAAGTTATGTGTTAAATACTTTAGCTTAACTAAAGAAGTGCACATAAAACTATTAGAATAGAGTTTGAGAGAGGAACGCAGAATTCATGGTGGAGCGGTGACATGCGTAGATATCATGAGGAAAGTCAAATGCGAAGGCAGCCTTCTGGCTCAAAACTGACGCTGAGGTACGAAAGCGTGGGGAGCGAACAGGATTAGATACCCTGGTAGTCCACGCCGTAAACGATGAGTACTTGGTGCTGGAAGATTCGACCCTTTCAGTGCCGTAGCTAACGCGATAAGTACTCCGCCTGGGGACTACGATCGCAAGATTGAAACTCAAAGGAATTGACGGGGACCCGCACAAGCGGTGGAACATGTGGTTTAATTCGATGATACGCG
>LULT01000131.1_pt1 | contig 11052 bp, 4 predicted proteins | sample 728141 | NCBI WGS metagenome assembly LULT01 (sample SAMN03860282, study PRJNA289734) | marine metagenome | biome: seawater column; feature: ocean; material: water; isolation source: Red Sea water column Station 108 - depth 100m | place: Saudi Arabia: Red Sea | collected 2011-10-15 | depth 100 m | reverse complement strand
GCAACTCCTTCAACTCCAGAAGCACTTCCAACAATAATATCACCAACTACAAAATCTTTCTGAGCAGAAATTCTTAAAATTCCTGTATTAGCACTCCAAGACTCAACGATTCCTGTAGTACTACTTAATGTACCTGTAACTGTTTCACCTATAACATAATCACTTGAATCTGTAAGATCAATTTTAAATGTTGGGAAATTCTTTTGAGAAACAATTCTTCCTGCAGAGTTAACAAAATCAAATTGACCAGGTGTTAATTCGGGTGCCAAATCTCCAAAGAAATCAGTAAGATTATAAGTGATACTTCCAATACCACCATAATTTTCGTGAATGTTAGTTATGTTAAAGAGTTTATAATCATATTCTGCAGAATTATATCCCCGTCCGGTTGATCCTACTCCTACAGCAATACCTTCAATGAATATTAGTTCTCCAACTGAAAATGGGAAGGTATCAGCAGTACTATATCCAACTTGCAAAGTAACAGTTACATCTTTAGTAGTTGTATTAAATCCAACAGTACTAATACCAACACCATTGCTATTGTGTATAGGAACTACTGTAGGTGGTGCATCATGCATACCAAATGTATTTTGCAAAATTTCTACATTTGGATTACCCAATTCATATGCTAAATCAAGATCCAAAACTGGTTTACCAGTGAATCCATCAATTACAACTAAACTTGGATTAGCATTATAACCCCTACCAAATGAAGTTACACCTACTTTTTGAACAGATTTAAGAGCATCTAATTGAATAATCTGCGGCATTGCAGCAGATGGCATCAATGTTGGATCAGATGGGAAATCATATCCAATATTCGACAGTTTTACTGTTTTAATTTTACCAATAGAAGTACTAACTCCTGAAATAATAGCATTAGTTCCCAATGCACTTCTAATAGTTGTAATTCCAGGAAGTTCATAATAATTTTCTCCTGGATTCTTTATTTCAAAATCAACTATTTCACCATAAGCAGTAGGACTAGTTGTTTGATAAGTTAAATCAGATAAAGATCCATAAGATGCTACTTCAGGAATCTGAGAAAGATTATATGTAAATTGATTAGTAGCTGCTATAGTAATCTTCTGTCCTTCTGCACCTCCTTCATTATAGAGACTCTCTAGAACTCTTATTTGACTTCCTGAGATAATATCTTCATCTACAACAATTTCTTTCTTTACAGCAGGAAGATTACTATCATAAAGAGGTTCTAATCTATAGAATAATTCTTCAGGAACTTCTTTTGTTATCTTTACAGTAACATTAGCATTTGTTGTTATGCCAGGAGCTCCATTTCTTACAACATTGAAATCTTTCGTTAATAACGATGTATCCCAAATCTTAGTAAAGTTTTCATCTTTATAGAAATTAAGCTTAAATGCTGAATAAGTTGTTGCTTGATTTACATAAGATAATGATGAATCTGAAACATCAAATACGGCACTACAATCTTTATATAATTTTATTCCAGGATTTATTGGATTAATTATTCCACCATCACCAGCACTAGTAATACCTACTATAGGTGGCTTCGATTCGGTAGATTCATGATACGTTGGAGATAATTTAATTGTATTATCATCCATTTTAACAATGTAATATATGTCATTATCCACCAAACCACCAGGTACAGCTGATCCTACACCTACAGTATGAATAATCTTATCACCTGTTTTATATCCATGATTTGTTATAGTTAATTCATTAGTAGTTGTGTTTACGCCAGCAGCTGTAAACGTCTTAGGATTAATTACTACATTTCTATTATAATCATTATACTTAACTACAATTGAAGTTTCTATACCTGGGCTGACATCCATGTATACTTGTTGATCATTCAACAGACCATGAGTAGCTCCTGTTGACACAGTAACCGTGGTTCTATTAATTTCTCCAGTAATTACATCATAATTCGTTTTAAGACTATGATATACTCCAGTTCCTACCCCTGCAAAGAAGAAGTTTGTAGAGTCCCTCTGTGTGCTTGCAATGCCCACAAAAGTACCCGTAGTACCTAAACCTACCCTACAAGTGGATAAACCAATTAAGTCCTTATTATAGACTGCGGCAAAGAGAGTTTGTCCATTTATTAATGTTTTTATTCCTGTTCCTGCTTTACCATCTTCCCAAATAGTAATACCTGCTCCATTCCCAGGAGAATAAGTTAACTTATCACCAGTCAATAATTCATGATTTGGAAGATACATTTGCTTGGTCTTCACATAAAGCATTGTGAGACCAACACCTGGATTAGAGAATCTAAGTGTACTTCCAATACCTACACCAGATAAAGTGTTTACACCAACTGTTTCTTTTGGTTCAAAATAAATTTGTTTGTTTATTTTATATTCATAGGTAGACGTAAATCCAGGATTAACGGTCAACTTTCTAGGATCTTCTAGTAGAACTGAGGTTATGGTATGAGAGACCCCTGTAACCCCATTCACACCCCGTAGAACCCTCACTCGTGAGAGATAATTGTCTACGTTCAATACCCTTACTTGTTCGGTTCCAATTCCAAGAATGTCATTAGGTCTAATAGTTGGGAAACTTAAATCACCCTCAACATTAAAATGAGTAACTATTCCAGTAGCACCATCAGTTCCAATTGCAACTGCTGTAGTCCCTATACCAGTTACAACAAGACGATTTGAACTAATCCCTGCACTATACGTTCCTTCTATGTTAGAGGAGGTTGTAGAGAGTCCTGTGACGTTAATTGTATTGGTATTAATCCAATTAATAGGTTCATCATTAATAAGAGTATATTCACCTTTTTGTGGTCCAGGATAAACCTCTACTCCAGTTATGGTACTAGTAGCAACACTTACACTGGTGACATCCTTACCAGCAAGTTTAGAAACCTGAGCAGCAGCCTTTCCTCCACTAGTTCCTTCATTATTAAATACTACCCTATCACCAACTTTATAATTCCTTCCACCTGTTGTAATTCCAATACTTTCAATAACTCCAGGAGCAACTCCTTTAAGATCAATTGATTGTTTTAATTTATTAGGAATAGGAATATATCGGTACTGCTCATCCCCTTCAATCAAATTATAAGGTGCAGTATTTCTATACCAAATAGTTGACCATGTAGCATCTTCTTTCTTATCAGCTTCAGTTAAGAATCTCCTATCCTTATTTTTAGTTAATAGGAAATCATCTTGATTAGAATATTGAGTAAAGTTAAATTCTTCAGGTGTAGAATAATAATTATCACCTACTAAGTATGGGAAGGCTGGTAATTTATAACTATTAAATTGTCCACCTTGTTCAGCACCAGAATCACTAATAGTTGCAAAATATGCATAAACTCCATTTGGATATTGTGGAGTGATACAGAATCTTCCATTATTTTGATCTAAAACAGTTTCGTCTGTTTTTTCTTTATAAGTGAAATCTTCAACAAAGAATCCTGGTCCAAAAACGGTTAATGGTGGTCGATTTAATTTACTTGAAGATTCTTCTACATATCCAGATTTCATCTGAACTACAGATCCACCCTCTTTCTTAACATAACCATAAGGACCATAAATTGGGTTTCCATCATATGCCCATCCAATAATAGGAGAATGGTCAGGAGACGTGACTTCCTGCCCGTTAACCCGTTTTAAGTCTGGTTGACCATATAAGGACACTCCCTCCTGATTCGTCGCATACATGCCCTCTCTGAGCTTCCTGGGGGCATATAAATGAGTGTATTGTAGTCCATACCCCTTATTCAATCCATTTACAATAATTCCATCATCAGACGTTATTTGTTCACCTTGATAATACTTCTCAAAGAGGTTAACAGTCCACTGTTGAATATTAGAACGAAGTTTTACTTCAGATCCAGGGGATATAACCGAAATTGATGTAGCATCCTTACTATATCCAGATCCTTTATTAAGAACTTTAACTTCTTGTAAAAGATATGTTGCAGTAGTTCCAACTCCTACAGTTTTAAGAATAGGTGTCAATACAGCACCAGAACCATCACCAAATATTTGTAAATCAGGAGGAGCAATATAATCTTTACCTTTATTCTTTACAAGAACCTCAGTAATAGTTCCATTATTAATAATTGGAGTGACTTCACCTAAAGTTCCAGAAGATAAAGTTACATCAGGTTCTCTATCAAAATTTTGTACCTCTGAAGAACCATATCCAACTCCTTTATCAATTAAATGGATAGAAGTTACTTCTCCTCTGAATATGGGTTGAATCTTAGCTTCAAACGTTTCTGTTCCTACAGATGTTACTCCTACTTTTCCAGTTACAGATACATTAATTGCTGGATAATTAAATTCATGAGTTCCTATACCAATATAAGTAAGATCACGATATTGGTTAGTTCTAAGATAAAAATTCTTAGCAGTAGTTCCTACACCAACACTTGTTAATCTAAAATTGTCTTTATCAACTACACTTACATAATAATCAGTAGAAGTAGTTAATCCAGTAATAGGTGTTCCTGTGCAAGTATAATTAATAATTTCTCCAGTCTTGTAATCATGATTTTCAATTTTTACTGCATCAGTTGAAGTATTAATTCCCGCAGGTTGTGCTGTTCTCTTTTTATTTTCATAATCAGATCCACCAGAAATTACATTAATAGATTCAATTATAGATTTTGTAGTAATAGCACTAATATACTGAACACCGTCACCACGAGAAGTAAGTTCAACAGTATTAATTCCTGCTAAAGCACCTGCTTCACCAGTATGAAGTCTTACAACAGTTCCACCAGTTCCAACGACAGAAACCCAATAATTTGCATTGGTAGTCATTCCACCAACTACATTTTGACCATCAGTGACATATAATACTTTTTCACCGTTAGCAAATTTATGATAAGTTGAGAATCCAATTGTAGATGGCAAATCTCCTGTAGTTCCAAGACCAACCCTACTTGAATTTGCAAAGAAAGGAACTTTATGTTCCACTGATTGCATGTTTACATCAACACGAGCACCTTGTCCATTTCCTCCAGTAATCGATACTGTAGGAGTTCCTTCATAAGCAAAACCAGGATCTATAAGTCTAATATCCTTTAGAGATCCCTTAACTGCAACACATCCTGTAGCACCTGTTCCAACATTATCAGAAATCTTAGTAATAGGAGGATTAATTACATCATAATCCTTTCCTCCACCAAGAACATCTATGCTTTCTATCTGACCATAATGAATTTTGTCATAAGACTTATAATTTAAAATCTCTACTCCATTTGCCAAAATACCAGTAGTACCAGGAGTGGTTTCATAGACCGTTCCAGTATTAATCGGTGGATTAATTTGTCTTACAAGTTTTTGTGACTGTAAAGTTTCTTCATGGAAACTAAATGGTTCAATTCTATTATCTGTTACAATTCCTACATTATCAAGAGTAATAAAATTCTCAAAATAAAGATCAGATCTACTTTTTGCAAGTTTGATACTATTAGCATCTACTCTTTTAACAAAATAAAGACCTTCTGAATTTGGAAATAATTCAGATTTAATTACATAATTATCTAACTTAGTACCACTGGTATAGTCTATGAAGATATCATTTACTATCTGTGGTGTATACCAAATAGCATCTCCAGTATAATATCCGTGGTCAAAAATAGGTACTCCAACAGGAGTAGTAGCATCTGCAATTATATTAAAAGTATCTCCCTCAAAGCTTCCATTAAATATAATCCTATTAGCATTAACACCTAAAGATGAACTATCATATGATGGAATAGATGGAGATGTAATTAAAAGTTTATCTTCTACTCTTTCTTTATAAACATTTTGAACATCACTAGAATATACAGAAGCTTCTGGGAAGTTAACTGCATTTACTTTTGCAATTTTCCTTTCAATTATATAAGGATTATCCTCCAAATAACGAGTAACATCAATTTCTCCCTGCTCCTTCATAATGAAAGATTTAGAAGAAGTTATCTGACTGATAGTAGAAGTAGGATAAGCAGTTGATGAAGCAGCACTACGAGAAAGAACAGCTCTATCTCCTACTTTAAATCCATGATCAACATCAGTAAAGACTTCATATGTCCAGTCCGAAACGTCAATCAATCCTATTTTTTTTACTTTATAAGTTGGAGAAACATTATAGAACCAATTAGCTAATCTATAATCAGTATTACCAATCCCTAAAGTTTTAATTTTTATATCATCACCACTTCCATAAAGACAACTTGCTCTATCATATTCTAAATTATGGATAACAGATGTAATTCTAACTTCAATAGTTTCATCTGGATTAGTTACTGATTTTCCATGAGCAAAAGTATTAATACCAACTGATGATGCGCTAGTAATTGTTTTACCAATTCCACTCAATCCAAAGAATTGAGTTAAGTTTTTGCCTGTATATGAACTTACTCCTACAGTACCATCAATATATTTCCAATGAAGTTCTCCATCCGTTGCAAATCCAACTGTTGAGTCAACATCAAAAGTAGTAGCTCCTGCAGCAACTGCACCAACTATCCTAGTTCTAGGATGAGTATTAAATGTACCATAAGTAGCACCCTCAACTCTAGAGTCTCTATTATATCCAGCATCTACACTAAACTTATAGAAAGTCTCTCCAACACCCACTGCAATCTTCTCTATGTGGGTTATAGGAGCATATGCTTTCTCAAGGTCAGAACCTTCATATTCATCCTGGAATAGAGTAGATAACTCTAATTCCATAGGATCACCAGTAATAGGTTCTACTACAAAATCTCTTGTAATTTTATAGTTTGCATTAGATGGTGTAAAAAGGAAATCACGAGGTCGAATAATATTTACTTTTTCGTTATATAAAGCTTTAAATAGAATCTCAAAACCTCTATCAGTTCCTTTGCTTAAATAGAAATCTTTTGATTGTTTTATAAAAACTTCTTGATCCAGATCAGGAGTAAGTTTTCTTCCCTCCAACCCTGGTGTAATTTGATATTTTGTTTTAGTTAAAAACTCTTTAAGGAAAAGACAACTTAAATTTTCTATTGTCGATCCTTTAGGATGTTTAGCAGCCTCTGAAGTATCAAAAACTAATTCTTCAGAATTAGTAGGACTTCTATAAGAAGTAACACCACTAAACCCTCTAACACATCCTGTAAACCCAAAAGTAGTTATTCCTGTATATGTAATAATCTCATCATTGATTTTTAATAATCCATAGGAATCTGGGAAACCCAAAGTTCCTGTTGGATAGTTCTGCATGTCAACATCAATTGCATCACTTGCAATTCCAACAGTTGCACCCAATCCAACAGATTCTGTAAGATTAGTAAGATTATCTACTTTTACATATTGATCTATATTTTGAACCAAATCAATTGGTCCACCTTGATATTCCTGTCCTTGATAATAAGATTTTAAAAACTCCGCAACTAACGGATAGTCTGTTTTTACATATCCAGGCAGCTGATTCTGGACAATGTTATTAAACTGTACTCTTTTTGTTGTCATTTTATAGTTTTTTCTATCTTAGTAGGATGAAGCAGCAGTTGTGCTAGGAACAGCAGGTGCATCAGTAGAAGATGCATCACTATTACGACCCCCTGCACGAACTAGGTTACCATTAGCATAACTTGATGAGGTAATATAGTTAGAACCAGATGGATCGAGTCCAGAAGCAATCTCATCCACAACAGTCTCAAACAAACTATTACTAATATCTAGTTGCAAATAAAGATCCTGTAATCCGATGACATCATTAGAAAGAGGACATGCAGAAATTTCAATAATTGTTTGTCCATCCTTTATCATTCCAGATTGTATATTAACAGGGTTAATAGTAATAACTCCACTCTTATAATCAATAGTTCCAACGTTTCTTCTAATGATTGTAGGAGATTGTGATTCTACAGAAGGAAGAGTAAAGAAAAATAGTGATCCATTCAATTTATTGGTATTGGGAATGTCTGAAATATAGACATCATCATTAACTCCGGCTATTTTAAAAGCAGATGACTTAATATTATATCCACTCATACTCTTAATATGGAATTCATTTCCAAATCCAATTTGATACTCTGCAAAAGCATTTAAAACTGCTCTTATATCTCTACGTATATAAACAGTTGTAATATTAGAAGTTATTGCTTCATTACTTTGGTCAATAATGTTTAAAAACTTACTATATTTAAATCTAGCACCATATTTGTTCATATCTGAAGAATCAGCATATTTTTCAGCATTATTTTGAACTATCGAAGACACATATGCTGCAGAAGGGGCTAAATTACTGTTATAATATACTTTTGAATTAACTTCAAGGTAAAGATACTTCAAATCAAGTAGTTCTGGTACAATTCCTGCAACAGCATACTTCTTTAACTTCAATTTTATCTTTTCTTTGATCAAACTTGGTAAAAAGTCACCAGTTTTGGGTTTAATGCTAATAAACACCTTTCCAAACTGAGGAGGAACCAAATCTTCACCACCAAAAACAGAAATTGACTCTGTTTCGGGATAAATTCTTGAAGGAATCAAAGATTCATAGTCATTTGAGGTAACTGCTCTATTTTGAGACGAATAAATCCTTGGTGCAAACTTTCTAACTGATTCTACTGACTCAATTGTCTCTCCACCAGACGCAGATAGTCCACTTGTCATCAAAGAGATGCCAGAACTGATATTATAGGTTGAACCACTACGTGTATATTGGATTCTACCTGCAAAATTGAAAGAACTCAGTCCATTTGCAGCATCTCCAGCAGAAACAATGTAATTTATTGTAATAAAGTTACCATCTTCAAGTGCTTTTCCAAAAATACCGTCTCCAAAGAATATTTGATATCTTTCATCTTCAACTTCTTGTAAATAATAAACTTTTGATTCAGATTTTACGTCAAAAAGACTATTTTGAACACTATATTTTGTTTCTGTGGTCGAAGCTTCGTTTGGACGAACAGAAACGGTTATTAATTCTGTATCAACACCAGCATTTGGTAAAATAAATTTCTGATTTGGAATTCTGGAAGAATATGTAAAGGTTTGTGTTAAAAGTGTACCTTCAAAAACCTCAACATCGTTAAATTCTGCAATTCCATTAAAAACTGGGACTGTAATATCACTTAAAATTGAAAAAACGAAGGACTGACCACCAAATGCTGCTGATGAGGCTGCCACAGGACCCTTTTTAAGGGTTAAAGTAGCAGGTGAAGGTGTAATTCCACTCGTATCTACAAAGAAAGTTACTGTTGCCCTTGCTGCTTGCCTAGAACGAGGTACATAACCAATATTTCTTGCCAATGAAACGACATTTTCTCTTAAAGTTGCAGTATCAATGAACACTTCATTAGTGATCATGTTAGCATTATAAGATGTAATGTAGGTATTGTATGCCAAAACATCTAAAATGGACGAAAGGTTAGACCCCTCGAAGTCATAATCAGTAAAATTCGAGTTTGATTTTAGATATTCTTCTAAAGTATCTTTAACTTGGTCAAAATCCAAGTTAGAAAAGTTAGCTAATGGCATTTTTATCTACTAGATTGCAAAACGAATTGTAATGTGATTCAGTGATTCGTGAACCAAAGGAGGGGTTAAAAAACTTCTCTCCAGGTAGAGTCATGACAATATTTCTAACAGAACGAGCAATTGCATTCGCATTTTTGAGTGCAATAAGATCTTCATTCAGGGGATTTGCCTGAAATGTCATACTAATGTCTTTAAATCCTTGACTAACTCGTTCTAGAGGCACACTAATACAGCGATTATTGTTTATTTATTAAGGATTGTTTACTCTTATTCTGTCAAGGTCATTGCATCGACTTCATAATCGAGTCCATCTTCTTCAAAATTCCCAAAAATCTCACTTTGGACCAAATCGTCACGTTTTTTTGGTGTAAGATGGTCATTATCAACCTCTCTTAACATTTTTTTATTGGAATTTTCCATAATTTTGGTACTTTTTTACTATTTAACATAAAAAAAGAGGGACTTAATCCCTCCTTAGTTATTTGATTGATTAATATTTTCAATTTCTTTTACATAATCCTCGACTGTTTTTATCTCTTCCATTATCTCCCTTGACCTCGATATGCTTTCTTTGCTTTATTACGAGACGTTGCGGATAGTAGTGTTCGAGCCGAGCGGCCTTGACGAGTTTTTTTCGGACGAGGGATCTTATAGTTCCCATCCTTTATACCAGATAGCATTGGCATTTTAGTTTAGTTCCTCCAATTTACGTTTTACGGATTCGGGAGTTGCTTTTACACGATACTCAACATCATCTTTACGAGAAAGTTCGGTAAGGAGCTCAGCAACTTTATCCCACATTTGAGAGTAAGTCATTAGATTACTCTTGTCTTCTCATGCCCTACACGTATGCGAGGGTCGCACCATGTCTCCACACCCATTTCCTTAGCATCAAGGCAGAACGACACGTCCTCACCACACATATCTTGAACCGCACCAGATTCAAAGACTTGCATCTTAGGAGCAAACCAAGGATATTCCATATCTTCAAATACACCCTTCTTAATTAAGACCCAACCAAACCCAGTATAATCAACTGTGAAAGGCTTGTTGCGTTTGCCCATTGACTCAACGGTTTCATGATTCATAACTCCACCATTTTTACGGAAGTCTTCCTCTTCTAACCAGTGAGCAACTGAGGTAGTATGTCCATCCTCTGTGGCATACCAGCCTGCTGCGATCTGCTTCTCTTTACCATCAGCAGGAATGGCAAGGTCAGCAAGTTGCCAGAACTTCTCTGCATTAAACACAATATCACTATCAATCCATAGTTGATAATCATACTGTAGTTTACCATCCCAAGGTTTTTGCTTTGCACCACGAAGAACATTTGCACCTAATACTTTACATCGTGCAAAGTTAACCATTGATGAATAATCTTGACTAATCTGAATACTCATGCCAGACTGTACCATATCAAAGCACAGTTGAACAAAATTCTTTAAAAATGTATATGAACAACCTCGACCTGGAAGACAGAATACTATCGTCTTTCCTTTCCATCTTTCCTTAATAGCAGGAATATCCCATTTAGGTTCTTCCTTCTTTGGTGCTTTTGCTTTTACAGTAAATCCTTTTGCCATAACCTTTA
>LULT01000260.1_pt1 | contig 11056 bp, 7 predicted proteins | sample 728141 | NCBI WGS metagenome assembly LULT01 (sample SAMN03860282, study PRJNA289734) | marine metagenome | biome: seawater column; feature: ocean; material: water; isolation source: Red Sea water column Station 108 - depth 100m | place: Saudi Arabia: Red Sea | collected 2011-10-15 | depth 100 m | reverse complement strand
CGTCGTCGTGGCCGAGACCCGCGCCCGCACCCTCGTACGCCGCTGGCTGACCGGGGACCGGGCCGGCACCCGCGACCTGCTGGCCGGCGACCTGCCCGGCTACCCCGACAACATCGCGCGGGGCAGCGACGGGTTGATCTGGGTCAGCATCGCCAGCCCGGTCGACCCCGTGGTCGAGCGGCTCGGGAGCGCTCCGATGTGGGCGCGCAAGGCGGTCACGCGCATCCCCGAGCGGCTCCAGCCCAAGCCCGCCCACACCTGCCGGGTGCAGGCCTACGACGACGAGGGGCGGCTGGTGCACGACCTCGACCTCGACACGCCCGACTTCCACATGGTCACCGGTGTGCGCGAGCACGAGGGGCGGGTCTGGCTGGGCAGCCTGCACGAACCCGCCGTCGCGGTCGTGGACCTGTGAGGACCTCCGTCTAGACTCATGGACTCGCCCTCTCACCACCGTGCGGGGGCACGCCACGCCTGAGGAGGACCCCCGATGGGAGTGCTGGAGTCGGTCACGGGACCCCGTGACCTCCAGGGACTCAGCGACGACGACCTCACGCTCCTGGCGAGCGAGATCCGCGACCTGCTGATCCGCACGGTCGCGACCAACAGCGGGCACCTCGGGCCCAACCTGGGCGTGGTCGAGCTGACGCTGGCCGTGCACCGGGTCTTCGACTCCCCGCGCGACCGCATCGTCTTCGACACCGGCCACCAGTCCTACGTGCACAAGCTGCTCACCGGGCGCGTGGAGTCCTTCGGCACCCTGCGCCGCGAGGGCGGGCTCTCGGGCTACCCCAGCCAGGAGGAGTCCGAGCACGACATCGTCGAGAACTCCCACGCCTCCACCGCGCTGTCCTACGCCGACGGCCTGGCCAAGGCCTACCGCATCCGCGGCGAGGACCGCCACGTCCTACACCCCCACCATCGGCGGCCTGGCCACGGCGCTCTCGAGCCTGCGCACCGACCCCCGCTACGAGCACGTCCTCGACGCGGTCAAGAAGCGCCTCAACGCCGTCCCCGGCGTGGGCCCGGCGGCCTACGACGCGCTCCACGCGATGAAGAAGGGCCTCAAGGACGCGCTGGCGCCGCAGGGCCTCTTCGAGGACCTCGGCCTGAAGTACGTCGGTCCCGTCGACGGCCACGACCGAGCCGCGATGGAGACCGCGCTCACGCAGGCCAAGCGCTTCGGCGGCCCGGTGATCGTGCACGCCCTGACCCGCAAGGGCTACGGCTACGACCCGGCCGAGCGCCACGAGGCCGACCAGTTCCACGCGCCCGGCCCCTTCGACGTCCAGACCGGCGCGGAGAAGCCCAAGGGCCGGATCTGGACCGACCACTTCTCCGAGGCGATGGTCGACCTCGGCCACCGTCGCAAGGACGTCGTCGCGATCACGGCCGCGATGATGCACCCGGTGGGGCTCGACGCCTTCGAGCGGCACTTCCCCGAGCGCACCTTCGACGTCGGCATCGCCGAGCAGCACGCCGCCACCTCCGCGGCCGGTCTCGCGATGGGCGGGCTGCACCCGGTCGTCGCGGTCTACGCGACGTTCCTCAACCGCGCCTTCGACCAGGTCCTGATGGACTGCGCGCTGCACAGGTGCGGCGTCACCTTCGTCCTGGACCGCTCCGGCGTGACCGGTGACGACGGCGCCAGCCACAACGGCATGTGGGACATGTCGATCCTGCAGGTGGTGCCGGGCCTGCGCCTGGCTGCCCCTCGCGACACCACCCGGCTGCGCGAGCTGCTCGACGAGGCCGTCGACCGCGCCGGCGGCTGCGACGTGCTGGTCCGCTCCGGCGCCAAGGACGTCCTGGTCGTGGCGGTCGGCTCGATGGCCACCACCGCGGTGGACGTCGCCGAGCGGCTCACCGCCCAAGGCATCGGCGTCACCGTGGTCGACCCCCGCTGGGTCAAGCCCGTCGACCCCGCGCTCATCGACCTCGCCCGCGCCCACCGGCTGGTGGTCTCCGTCGAGGACAACGGGGTCCAGGGCGGCTGCGGCGCCTCGCTGCTGCAGGCCCTGGTCGCCGCCGACGGAGCGGCTGCACGCTGTTCGACGACGACACCGAGGGGTCACCGCTGCCGACCTCGGCGGCGCCACCGCCCCCTGGGGTCGTGGAGGACCTGACCCGGGTGCTTCGACGCCGAGCCGTCGCCGTCCGTGAGGACCGCGCCCGACAGTTCCGGTCCGGCCTCGTCGCGGGCGACCGCGCGTTCCGGCGCGCCCAGGCGGCGTACTTCACCTCGGTGCGCCAGCTGCCGCTGGGCGTCTTCCGCTACTCCTTCGACGCCGCCGACATCCTGCGGGTCGACGGGTCCTACTGGGTCGTGGTGCGGGTCCACCTCCAGCTGGAGGGGTACGACGACGAGCCGGTCGTCTCGCGCGACCGCTACCTCTTCACGCCGGACTCGCGCGGCCGCCTGCGGCTGGCGTCGGTGACCGACGCCGAGTGGGAGGAGCGCAACGGCGTCCTGGCTCAGCCGTGGGACCGCGGCCCGGTGGAGGTCCGCAGCGTGGCCGGCGTCCTGGGTGTCTTCGACGTCGGGAGCGTCGACCGGTCCGCGGAGCTGCTGGACTCCGCGCAGCGGGCCATCTCCGACGTGAGTGCGGTCGTGCCCTACGACTGGGACCATCGGGTGGTGCTCTACGCGCTGTCCGACACCGCGTTCATGGCGTCGCTGGAGCAGCTGCCCGGGGGCGACCCGGACCTGGTGGACGCCGTGGCGTTCCCGGTGCCGGTCGACGACGCGGACCCCTTCGCGGCGATCGCGGGTGTCCGGGTGGCGCTGCACCCCCGGATGCTGGGCCGCCAGGACGCCGCCCGCGACCGGCTGCTCCGCCACGAGCTGACCCACGTGGCCCTGGGACGGCGCGACGACGACGTGCCGACCTGGCTCTCGGAGGGTGTCGCGGAGTGGGTCTCGGTGCGGCCGCTGGCGCCACAGGACCGCGCCCTGTCCACCGCGTCGCTGGTGGCGGCCCGCGACGCGCTGGAGTCCGGGGAGCTGGACCTGCCCGCGTCGGTGGACTTCAACGGGAGCGGGGCGCTGAGGCGCTGCGGCGGCTCCCCGGGGTGGGCCCACGCGACCTGGCGCGCAGGGCCGCGAAGCAGATGGTGGCGACGTACGGACCCTGAGGTCCGCACGCCGCCACCGATCAGTCCTGCGTTGGTGTCGTGCTCACACCGGGAGGGCTCAGTGGAACGAGCCCAGGCCCTCGCGCTCGAGCAGCATGGTCAGGCCGCCGTTCCAGAAGGCGAAGCCCGCACCGGTGATCATCGCCAGGTCCAGGTCCTCGGCCGCCGCGACGACGCCCTCGTCGAGCATCAGGCGGGCCTCCTGCGCGAGGCCGGAGAGCACCGTGCGGCGCACCTCCTCCTTGGCCAGGACCTTCGGCTCGGCCGGCTTCTCCAGCAGCGCCTCGACCTCGGGGTCCAGCGACCCGTCGGGACCGAAGTAGGCACCCTTCTTCGCCGCCACGACCCGCTCGAGGGCGGGGGAGACGTAGAAGCGGTCGGGGAAGGCCGCGGCCAGCGTCTCGGTGTTGTGCAGCGCGATGGCCGGACCGACGAGCGCGATCAGCGTGAACGGCGGCATCGGGGCGACGCCGGCGAACGCACCGTCGACCACGTCGATCGGGGTGCCCTCGTCGAGGATCCGACTGACCTCGGACATGAAGCGGCCGAGGAGGCGGTTGACGATGAACGACGGGCTGTCCTGGACCAGGATGGTGGTCTTCTTCAGCGCCTTGCCGGTGCCGAAGGCGGTGGCCAGCGTCGCGTCGTCGGTCTTCTCGCCCTGCACGATCTCCAGCAGCGGCATGACCGCGACGGGGTTGAAGAAGTGGAAGCCCACGACCCGCTCGGGGTGCTCGAGGTCGGCGGCCATCTCGGTGATCGAGAGCGAGGAGGTGTTGGTGGCCAGCACGCACTCGGCGGCCTTGTCGACCGAGCCCGTGACCAGGGCCTTGTGGCGGTTGGCCTTGTCCTGGTTGATCCGGCCCTTGGCCAGCAGCTTGTCGATCTCGGCGTGGACGTAGCCCACGCCCTTGTCGACGCGCTCCTGGTCGAGGTCGGTCAGCACGACCGGGACCTCGAGACGGCGCACGAACAGCAGCGCCATCTGGCTGGCCATCAGGCCGGCGCCGACGATGCCGACCTTGGTCACCGGGCGGGCCAGCGACTTGTCGGGCGCACCGGCGGGGCGCTTGGCGCGCTTCTGCACCAGGTCGAAGGAGTAGAGGCTGGCCAGCAGCTCGGGGGTCTGCGACAGCGCGTGCAGGGCGTCGTCCTCGCGGGCGAAGCCGGCGTCGCGGTCGCCCCTTGCCGGTGAGGACGTCGCCCGCCCAGAGCAGGGACTGCTCGAGGAAGTCGGCGCCGGAGAAGACCGCGTCGGCGAGACCGAGCTCGAAGGCCTGCTGGCCGCCGACGGTCTTGCCGTTGTTGAGCGGGTTCTCGACGATCAGCGTCACCGCGGTGTCGGCACCGACGAGGTTCGGCACGAGGAACGCGCCGCCCCAGCCGGGGACCAGGCCGAGCATGACCTCGGGCAGGCCCAGGGCCGGTGCGGAGTCCATGACGGTGCGGTAGGTGCAGTGCAGCGCGACCTCGAGGCCGCCGCCCAGCGAGAGGCCGTTGATGAACCCGAAGGAGGGCTTCTGGCCGTCGCCGAGCTTGCGGAAGACCGCGTGACCGAGCTCGGCCACCACGCGCACGGCGTCCGGGCCGCCGCCGGCGATCGAGGTGAGGTCGGCGCCCGCGGCCAGGATGAACGGCTTGCCGGTCACAGCCAGCGCGGTCACCTCGTCGTCGGCCAGCGCCGCGTCGATGGCGGTGTTGAGGCTGATCAGGCCGCGGGGACCGAAGGTGTTGGGCTTGGTGTGGTCCTCGCCGTTGTCGAGGGTGATCAGGCCGATCACGCCGGCGCCGCCCGGCAGGGTCACCTTGCGCAGCTTGGCCTCGGTGACGCGCTCGGCGTCGGAGGAGATCTCCTCGGCGCGGGCCAGGAGGGTCGAGATGTCGCTCATGTCAGGCCTTCTCTCCGGTCCAGTGGGGGTTCTCCCAGATGACGGTGCCGCCCATGCCGATGCCGATGCACATGGTGGTGAGGCCGTAGCGGACCTCGGGGCGCTCCTCGAACTGGCGCGCGAGCTGGCTCATCAGGCGCACGCCCGAGGAGGCCAGTGGGTGACCCATGGCGATCGCGCCGCCGTAGGGGTTGACGCGCGCGTCGTCGTCGGCGATGCCGAAGTGCTCGAGGAAGGCCAGCACCTGCACGGCGAAGGCCTCGTTGACCTCGAAGGCCTCGATGTCGTCGATGGTCAGCCCGGCCTGCTTGAGCGCCTTCTCGGTGGCGGGGATCGGGCCCGCGCCCATGACCTCGGGCTCGACGCCCACGAAGGAGTAGGACACCAGCCGCATCTTGATCGGCAGGCCGAGCTCCTTGGCGGTCTCCTCCTCGGCGAGCAGCGCGGCGGTGGCGCCGTCGTTGATGCCGGCGGCGTTGCCCGCGGTGACCTTGCCGGCGGCGCGGAACGGCGTCTTGAGCCCGGCGAGGCTCTCCATCGTCGTCTGCGGGCGCATCGGCTCGTCGGTGGTGGCCAGGCCCCAGCCCTCCTCGGCGGAGCGGGTGGCGACCGGCACCAGGTCGGGCTGGATCGCGCCGGCCTCGTAGGCGGCCGCGGTCTTGGCCTGGGAGCGCACGGCGTAGGCGTCGACGCGCTCCTTGGTGATCGTGGGGTAGCGGTCGTGGAGGTTCTCCGCGGTCTTGCCCATCACCAGCGCGTCGGGGTTGACGATGCGCTCGGAGAGGATGCGCGGGTTGGGGTCCACGCCCTCGCCCATCGGGTGGCGGCCCATGTGCTCGACACCGCCGGCGATGGCGACGTCGTAGGAGCCGAAGGCGATGCCGCCGGCGGTGGTGGTCACGGCGGTCATGGCGCCGGCGCACATGCGGTCGATGGCGTAGCCGGGCACCGACTGGGGCAGCCCGGAGAGCAGGGCGGCGGTGCGGCCGATGGTCAGGCCCTGGTCGCCGATCTGGGTGGTGGCGGCGATCGCGACTTCGTCGACCCGCTCGGGCGGGAGCCCGGGGTTGCGGCGCATGAGCTCGCGGATGCACTTGATGACGAGGTCGTCGGCGCGGGTCTCGGCGTACTGGCCCTTGGCCTTGCCGAAGGGGGTGCGCACGCCGTCGACGAAGACGACCTCTCGCAGCTGTCGGGGCACGGGGTCTCCTGGAGGTGGGTGCTCTGGACGAAGCGATGTTACCTGCCGGTACTACCGACGGGTAATGATTGGGTGGACGGCGTGGTGCGGCGCCGGGACGGCCGGGAATATCGTGGGCCGCTCCGGGCTTGCGCCCACCGAGCGATCGCCCGGTCGATCACGCCATGGATCGCCCCCTGGATCGCTCGAGGACCAGACCCGCAGGATTCCCCCAGCCGTGAGGAGCGTGGACCCACCGTGGCCGACAACCGCCTGGTGCACATCGTGGACGAGGTGCCCGAGCTCGACGGCCCGCAGCGGCCGGAGTCGCTGACGATGGTGGTGGTCCTCGACGGGTTCCTCGACGCCGGCAGCGCCGCCGCCCGGGCCGCCCAGCACCTCGTGGACCTCGACGACGGACCCGGTGCCGGTCGGGTCGTGGCGACCTTCGAGGTCGACGAGCTGCACGACTACCGCGCCCGCCGCCCCGCCGTCTCCTTCGTGGTCGACCGCTACCAGGACTACGACGCGCCCCGCCTGGTGGTGCGCCTGCTCCACGACACCGGCGGGACGCCGTACCTGCTGCTGCAGGGGCCCGAGCCCGACATCCGCTGGGAGGGCTTCGCCCGCGCGGTGCGCGAGGTCGTCGAGCGCTTCTCGGTCACGCGCACGATCAGCATGGGCTCGGTCCCGATGGCGGTCCCGCACACGCGGCCGATCGCGATCACCCACCACGCGAACGACCCCGAGCTGCTCATCGGCGCCTCTCCCTGGCGCGGCGAGCTGCGGGTGCCCAGCAGCGCGCAGGCCCTGCTGGAGATCCGGATGGGGGAGTGGGACCACCCGATGCAGGGCTTCGTCGCCCACATCCCGCACTACCTCGCCCAGCTGGCCTACCCGCAGGCGTCCGCCGCGCTGCTGGAGCAGGTCGAGCTCGCGGGTCGCTTGACGGTGGACCTCTCCGGCCTGCGGGCCGAGGCGGAGGACCGGGAGGCCGAGATCGCGACGTACCTCGCCGAGCACGACGAGGTCGCCGACGTGGTGGCCGCCCTCGAGCGTCAGTACGACGCGTTCGAGCGTGCCGAGGAGAGCGGTGCCTCGCTGCTGGCGCCCGACGAGCCGCTGCCGACCGGTGAGGAGATCGGCCAGCAGTTCGAGCAGTTCCTCGCCGGGCTCGACGAGCCCGGCGACGCCCCTGACCCCGACGACCGGAACGGTGGTGCCTGAGTGCCCCGCGACGTGGGCGAGCTGCTCTCGCTCCTTGACCTCGAGACGATCGACGACAACCTCTTCCGGGGTGCCCAGCAGGACTCCGTCCTGCCGCGGGTCTTCGGTGGGCAGGTGGCGGCCCAGGCGCTGGTGGCCGCGTCGCGGACGACCGACCCCGCCTACGTGGTGCACTCGCTGCACTCCTACTTCCTGCAGCCCGGAGACACCGGGGCTCCGATCGTCTACGACGTCGAGGAGCTGCGCAGCGGTCGCTCGTTCGCGACGCGCCGGGTGCTGGCGCGCCAGCACGGTCGGCCGATCTTCGTGATGACCACCGACTTCCAGAAGCCCGAGGACGGGCTCGAGCACCAGGACGCCTTCCCCGACGACGTCCCCGCGCCCGAGGACTGCTTCGACCCGCAGGCCGGTCGCGGTGAGGAGCTCTCGGAGTGGGGCGCGATCTCGATGCGGTACGTCGGCTCCTCGGCCGACCTGCTGCCCGAGGACCCGCAGCGCCCCGGTCGCCAGCGCTTCTGGCTGCGCATCGACGGGGAGCTGCCCGACGACCCGCTGGTGCACGCGGCCGCGTTCGCCTACGCCTCCGACATGACCCTGGCCGGCGCTGCACTCGCGCCGCACGGCTACCGGCTCGGGGGCCCCGACATCATGATCGCCTCCCTCGACCACGCCGTGTGGTTCCACGAGCCCTTCCGGGCCGACCGGTGGTGGCTCTACGACCAGCACGCCCCTCGCGCGACCGGTGGCCGGGCGCTGATCAACTCACGGGTCTTCACCGAGGACGGCCGACTGGTCGGCTCCACGGCGCAGGAGGCCCTGCTGCGGCGTGCTCGGGAGAGCTCGCGATGAAGGTCCCCGAGCCGACACCCCTGCGCGAGCCCGACCAGGGTGCCGTCGACGAGCTGGTCGAGCTGCTCGACCTCGAGACGATCGACCAGGACCTCTACCGCGGCAGCAACGTCTACACGCCCCGGGGCCGGGTCTTCGGCGGACAGGTCGCCGCGCAGGCGCTGTGCGCCGGCATCCGCACCGTGCCCGAGGAGTTCGGGGTGCACTCGCTGCACTCCTACTTCCTGCTCCCCGGCGACCCGAGCATCCCGATCGTCTACGACGTCGAGCGCATCCGCGACGGGCGCTCGTTCCTGACCCGCCGGGTGGCCGCGCGTCAGCACGGGCGGGCGATCTACTTCCTCACCGCCAACTTCCAGCGCGAGGAGGAGGGCTTCAGCCACCAGGACGCGATGCCGGACGTCATCCCGCCCGCCGAGGGCCTGGACCTCGTCGAGCTGATGAGCGTGCGCGGCAACAGCGACGCCGAGGCGCTGGGACGCGAGTGGGCCGCCCTCGACGTCCGCTGGGTCGGCAACTCCAAGCACGGCCTCGAGCCGGATCCGGTCCACCCCTCCCGCGCGCGGATGTGGGCGAAGGTCAACGGCGACCTCGGCGACGACCCGGTCACCCACGTCGCGGCCTTCACCTTCGCCTCCGACGTCTCGCTGCTCGGGGCGACGCTCGCGGCGCACCCGGTCAGCCCGCACAAGACCCAGATGGCCTCGCTGGACCACACCATCTGGTTCCACCGCCCCTTCCGCGCCGACCGCTGGTGGCTCTACGACCAGTGGTCGCCGTCGGCGCAGTCGGCTCGCGGTCTGGCGATCGGGCGGGTCTTCACCGAGGACGGGACGCTGGTCGCCACGGTGGCCCAGGAGGGCCTGATCAGGCCACGCGGATAGCACAACAAGCATGTAATTCGTGACAAACACGCCGACATGTCGTTACTTTTGTGACGAAAGTGGCGGCTGTGCCCTCCTGAGGTGGGTGTGACCGGGTCCGCCCCTGTCGACAGGAGGACCCGTGGCGCGGCTGCGGACGGTGGGTGCGGGCACGTTGGTCGGCGCGGTGGTGCTGGTCGGTCTCCCTGCCGGGGCGTGGGCGCAGCCGGTCACCGACCACCAGATGCCCTTCCCCTGCGGGCAGGAGTGGAAGGGCACCACGCGTTCGGGCCACAGCCCGAGCCCGCGCTCCATCGACTGGAACCGCGCCGACGACGACGGTGACCCGGTGGTGGCCTCCGCGCCCGGTGTGGTGACGACCGCCGAGGCGTCCTCGAACAAGGGCTACGGCCACCACGTGGTGCTCGATCACGGCGACGGCGAGTCCACCGTCTACGCCCACCTCGACGAGGTGAACGTGGTGGTCGGGCAGCGCGTCGACCAGGCCGCCCAGCTCGGCACGGTCGGCTCGACGGGCAACTCCACCGGCCCGCACCTGCACTACGAGCAGCGCCTGGACCGCAAGGACGTCGAGGCGTGGTTCGACGGTGCCGCGTTCGTCTACGGCTCCACCCAGCGCTCGGCCAACTGCGTCGACGTGCCGATGGCGGCGAACATGATCGGCAAGCCCGCCGCCGAGCTCGTGGTCTACCGGCGGGCCAAGCGCTCGCAGTTCCTCGTCCAGCGGGCCGGCAAGGCGCCCAAGAGGATGCGTCTGGGGACCGCGTCGGACGAGCCGGTGCTCGGCGACTGGGACGGCAACGGCAAGGCCAACCTCGGGGTCTGGACACCCGACACCGGTGTCTTCACGCTGCGCGTGGGCAAGAGATCCACCAGCCACGTGCCGCTGGGCAGCGCTTCGGACCAGCCGGTGGCCGGCGACTGGGACGGCGACGGCCTGTGGGAGGTCGGTGTCCGGACGCCCGCGACCGGGACGTGGCGGTTGCGCGGAGCCGACGGCTCGCTGCGTTCGGTCGTGCTCGGTGACGCCGGGGACATCCCGGTGACCGGCGACTGGGACGGTGACGGTCGCACCGACCTCGGCGTCTTCGACCAGAGCACGGCCACCTTCACGCTGCGACGCGAGGACGCCGACGGCCTGGTGTGGACCGCGCAGGTGCAGTTCGGCCAACCGGGGGACCTGCCGGTCGCCGGTGACTGGGACGGCAACGCCACGACCGAGGTCGGCGTGTGGACACCGGCCACGGCGACGTTCTCGGAGCGACGGGCCGCCTCGGCGACCGCCGCCCGGGAGACCACCGCCGCGCGGCGGTTCGGCCGACCGCGCTGAGCACGGTCGGCCGAGACCTGCGCCGACCGTCAGTGCGCGGCCGCGCGCCCCACGAGGTGCGGGGCCGACGAGCGCGGGTCGGTGAGGGAGAACAGGTAGCCGTCGTCGTACCGCTCGGAGCCGAAGGCGACCTTGCCGGGCAGCAGGATCGGCTTCTTGAACGCGCAGTCGACGGTGACGGCCTCGGGCAGACGGTTCTCCAGTGCCGCCACGCACCGGGCCAGGCTCCACATGCCGTGCGCGATCTGGCGCGGGAAGCCCAGCGCCTTCGCGGTGACGGGGTAGAGGTGGATCGGGTTGTGGTCGCCGGAGACCGCGGCGTACTGACGGCCCAGGTCGGCCGGGAGCTTCCAGACGACGCCGTTGGACGGCGTGGTCGGGATCTCGAGGCCGGCCGGGGCGTCGGAGTCGCCCTTGCCGCGCCGCAGGTAGGAGCTGGTGCTCTCCCAGACCGGGGTGCCGTCGGCGTCGGCGATCGCAGTGGTGAAGTCGAAGACCTTGCCCTTGGCGTGGGGACGTGACGGGGACACGCTCGCAGAGACCTGCAGGGTGTCGCCGATGC
>LULT01000378.1_pt1 | contig 11088 bp, 11 predicted proteins | sample 728141 | NCBI WGS metagenome assembly LULT01 (sample SAMN03860282, study PRJNA289734) | marine metagenome | biome: seawater column; feature: ocean; material: water; isolation source: Red Sea water column Station 108 - depth 100m | place: Saudi Arabia: Red Sea | collected 2011-10-15 | depth 100 m | reverse complement strand
AGGAAAGCTAAGTTATGTCCGACAACGTCCAAGCCTGCGAAGAAAAGATTTGTAATAGCAACCAACAAAGCTCCTATCAGCATGGTCTTCATTATTGTGTATCTATAGATCAACAAACCACCTAAAAAAGAGCCTGACATAGTGACAATAATTCCAAAAGCGTTAGTTATAATTGCAACCTCCTCTTTGGTAAAACCGGTCTCTCTGTAAAAGGGCATGGCCATGGGCCCCAATAGTAAATCGCTAAATCTGTATGTAATTACCAATAAGAGAACGAGTAAAATTCTATCCCTAAGCCTGTTAAATATTTCAAAGAAAGGCTTTACGTAAGATGAAAAAACCCACGCTAAAGGTTTAGTTGTTAAAGAAATATAAGGATCTTCTTCTCTTTCAGGTTCGGGAACTTTTAAAAAACAAGTGATTAAAACCAAGAGCATTAGAAACGCCGAACAAAAGTAAGCTGACGACCAATCGAATAGACTGGCTATAAAAAATGTTGCTACTTGAGAAACCAGAAAAGCTATCCTCCAACCGGCTTGATACATTGCCGTTGCTTCTCCTAATTCTTTTTCTTCCACTAACTCAATTCTCATTGCATCAATGCAAATATCCTGTGTAGCTGAAAAGAAAGCCACTAGAAGAGCAAATATAACCAGAATACTTAACGAGTCCTTGGGATTGGTTATGGCCATTCCAATTAGAGCAATTGAAACTATCAATTGAGTAAGAAATAACCACGACTTTCTTTGACCTATGGATTTAGACAATAAAGGAATTTGTAGACGATCAATAAAAGGTGACCATGCCACCTTCATTGGGTAGGTTAACGTTATTAAAGAAAGTAGTCCTATAGAGCTTCTGCTAATTTCCTCTTCCGAAAGCCAAAAATTTAAGGGGTCGATTAACATTCCAAAAGGAAGTCCCGAAGAAAAACCCAAAAAAAGAACAATAAAGAGTTTTGGCTGTAGGTATGCAGCAAAAGACTCTTTCCAAGAAGTCATGTTTAATCCCTAAAGTTAACGTACTGTAATGGAACTGGATAATTTTGATCTTTTACCATTTGTATAATTTGTTGAAGATCATCTCTTTTTTTGCCTGTGATTCTTACGCTATCTCCTTGAACGGAAGCTTGCACTTTAGACTTAGACTGTTTAACGAGAGTTGTAATCTTTTTAGCCAATTCTTTATCTATCCCTTCCTGAAGATTCATGTTTTGCGTGGCTGAACCTGTAGCCACTTCTATTTCATCTGGTTTTAAACTCTTTAAATCCACTCCTCTTTTGGCAAGGGATTCATGCAAAATGGGTAACATTTGATGGATTTGGAACTCTTCCACAGCGGATAAAGTTATCTGGTTATCATTTAATGAAAACTCTGCGCCAGTTCCTTTAAAGTCAAATCTATTTTGCAAGATCCGATTTGCTTGGTCCACGGCATTTGTTATTTCATGATGATCTATTTCAGATTTAATATCGAAAGAAGCCATAGGTTTACCTCATTAATCAATGTCCCTTTAGTTTAGTAGTTAAGAGCTTGTAAAAAAAGAAAATTATATCTAATTAAGAAAGAGAAGATTTATATAAATCCCAATCAAAAGAATCTCCTGGGTCTGTTTTTCTAGTAGGAGCGATGTCACTATGTCCTACGATGTTGTCAGCACTTATATCAGGATAAGCCTTCATAAGTGTTTTGGTTACTTCAATTAAAGTCTCGTATTGATTAGATGTGTATTCCAAATCATCTGTTCCTTCCAACTCAATCCCTATAGAAAATTCATTACAATTTTCCTTTCCATTAAACTCCGAAATTCCTGCATGCCATGCAGCTTTATCGAACGGTACAAATTGAGTTATTTGCCCTTCCCTGTCTATAAATAGATGACTTGAAACCTTCATTTCATGTATGTCTTCAAAATAGGGATCTTTTGAAGGATCTAGCTTATTGGTAAAAAAATGATCTATAAAATCATTGCCAAACTCACCTGGAGGGAGGCTGATGTTATGAATAACCAATAAAGAGATATCTTTCTTTAAGCGTTCTGAGAAGTTTGGAGAGTCACATACTCGAGCACCCTCCAATCTATATTCTTTATTTACTTTCAATAAATGCCTAAATGTTATCTTTTATTAGAAGACTTCTTCCTGTCACGCTTCCTCTTCTTCTTCATTTTCTGTTTTTTTGATCTCATTACCTTTTTGGCTTCTTCTTTTTCAATAGCACCATCAGCATTTAGATCTAATTTTTTAAAATGATTAGAAACGGGCATTAAGAATTCGTCTTGCGAAATTATTCCATCTGAATTCTTATCTAAATTAGAAAAACGCTCTAATTGTGTTTTAGAGAATTCTTCAAAATTTATTTGACCGTTATTGTCTTGGTCCAAGTCACTTAGCCTCTTAGCTCCTTTAGGCGCAGTAGACGCAAGGGAAGCGAATAAGCTAATTATTATTATTGATATAGGTAGTTTGTATTGCATATTTTTCTCCTTTCATTTACTTAGGTGGATTCCAACTAAGAAAGTTCAGTTTATCTTAAACCCTTAGGCAGTCGAAAGGCTATTCCTTCGTCAGTTATTTCACGACTTCCTTGAAGAGAATATCCATAATTTTGCTCTAAAGAATCTATAAGCTCCTTCACTAAAGTGCGGAAGCTCCGGAAGTTACTCCGATGTTCTGTTTGCCTTCTAACCAAGAACCTTCTAAATCGCTTATAGAGTCAATAAGGTATGAATCTACGCCCGATCTTTCTGCAATTTCTCTTAAACGATTAGAATTAGAACTATTAATTGACCCAATTACCAGAACTAGGTCTGACTCTAAAGCCAATTGCTTAACGGCGTCTTGTCTGTTCTGGGTTGCGTAACATATATCATCTTTCTTAGGGCCTGTTATCTCTGGGAATTTAGACACTAAAAGGTTAGTAATTTCTAAGGTGTCATCCACTGATAACGTGGTTTGAGTTACATAAGCTAAATTCTTTCCATCGGTAAATTTTAAGTTTTCTACGTCGTCTAAAGTTTCTATCAAAGTTATGGATCCGCCATAAGAGGTATCAAATTGCCCCATTGTACCTTCTACTTCAGGGTGGCTTAAATGACCGATCAATAAGCAATCATAGCCTAATTTTGCATAGGTATTAACTTCAGCATGAACCTTGCTAACCAAAGGACAAGTGGCATCAAATACCTCCAGACCCTTTTCTCTTGAATTAGACTCAACAACTTTAGACACGCCATGAGCGCTATAAATAACTACCTCCCCGTCAGGAACCTCTTCTATTTCTTCAACAAACACTGCTCCTAAAGACTTAAGTTCATCCACCACGGTCTTGTTATGAACCACTTCATGCTTTACATAAACCGGTGCTCCGTTAACTTCTAGAACTTTCTTTACTATCTCAATTGCTCTATCAACTCCCGCACAGAATCCACGAGTGTCAGCTAGTCTTATTTTCATTTTTTTTATTCTTATATTGATCAATCATGCCTATTAAGTAAATGATAACTCCAATAGTGATGTATGTGTCCGCAAAATTAAATACGTAGAACGAATAATTCTCATAATAAATATGAATAAAATCAATTACATGACCTCTGAAGGTTCTGTCTACTAAATTTCCTATTCCACCACTTAAAATTAATAATAGAGACAGACTTTCAAAATTATTTAGAGTTTCTTTCAATAAAACATAAGCCAAGTAAAGAATCACAAGCAACACTAAAAGGACAAGAATCTACCTGCCAAGGTTACCTCCTTCACTAAATAAACTGAAAGCAACTCCCGTATTAAAAACAAGGGTTAAGTCAAAGTAAGGAAATAAAGAAATGCTCTGACCCAAACTTAAGTTTTTCAAAACAAGTAATTTACTTACTTGATCAGCTATCAGTAAAGCGATAAGAAAAATTATCTTGTTTTGAAGTAGGAAAGACATGCTTAAGCGTAAAGTCGTAATTCGCCTTCACCCTCTACATTTTCATAACATCTTTGACATATAGATTCGTGCTCTTTGATTTGACCTACTTCAGGTCTGCTATGCCAACACCTTACACACTTCTGGTTATCGGTCTTACTTACATTTATTCTTAAACCTTCAAGGTTAGTGTCTTTTCCTTCTTCCGATAAATTTACTTTTGCATCAGATGTAATAAATATGAATCTTAGTTCATCCCCAAATTTATCTAAAAGTTTTTTTGTGTCGGCATCGCAACAGAGTTCCAAATCAGCATCGAGGGCTGACCCTATAATTTCCTTATTTCTAGCTTCTTCGATGTGCTTATTTACTTCAGACCTTATTTCTAAAACTTGTTTCCATTCTTCATCCGTTATCTTTAGATCTCCAAAGTCATGCCAATCTTCAAACCACTCCAAAAGATGAACTGAATCTTCATCCTCTTTCATTAGAAGCCAAGCCTCTTCAGCAGTAAAACTGAGCACAGGACTAATCCATCGCAATAAAGCTTGTAAGATATTGGATAAAGCAGTCTGAGAAGATCTTCTAGCATCCGAATCTGTTTTAGCTGTATAGAGCCTGTCTTTTAAAATATCTAAATAAAAACCACCTAAATCATTCGCACAGAAATTGTGGATCTTTTGAAACGCTTGATGAAAATGGAAATTCTCATAATCTTCTTTAATTTCATTTTGTAGATTTTTTGTGCTTAGTATCATCCATTTATCGAGCTCAGTTAATTGCTCTTTATCAACAGCATCTTCAGCCTGGAAGTCACTAAGGTTTCCTAACAAAAATCTAATCGTATTTCTGATTCTTCTGTATGAATCCGAAGTTCTTTTTAAAATATCGTCAGAAAGCACTATTTCTTTGGTGTAATCAGTAGAAGCTATCCATGCTCTAAGAACATCCGCCCCCATCGTGTCCCAAACTTTTTGAGGCGAAATAGTATTACCTATCGATTTGGACATCTTTATCCCTTGATCATCCACCACGAATCCATGAGTGAGAACTGCTTTGTATGGTGGCTCACCATTAATAGCCATACTGGTAAGGAGGGATGACTGAAACCAGCCTCTATGTTGGTCAGAACCTTCTAAATATAAATCTGCAGGAAAATGCAGTTCATCATTTGCATTTAAAACACAAGCATGCGTTACGCCAGAATCAAACCATACGTCCAAACAATCAGTAACCTTGTAATAATTTTCACAGTCATTTGTTAAGTCAGAGATTTCAACATCATGCCAAGCCTGCATACCTCCTTCTTCAATTAAAGTAGCTACCTTTTCAATTATTGTTTCCATTTCAGGATGTAAATCACCTGTTTCATCATTAACAAGTAATGTTATGGGTACTCCCCAAGACCTTTGTCTTGATATGCACCAATCCGGTCTACCTTCAAGCATTGAAGCCATTCTGGCCTTACCCCATTTAGGCTCCCATTGGATATCGTCTATTGATGAAAAAGCTTTGCTTAATAGTTCATTGCTTTCCATTCTAATAAACCATTGAGGCGTGGCTCTAAACATTAATGGGGTTTTGTGTCTCCAACAGTGAGGATAACTATGCTCATAATCAGCTTTAGCAAGTATCATCTGAAAATGTTCCATTACCTTTTACAGGACTTAATACTTCAAGACCATTTTCCATGGCTACGGAATAATCTTCCAATCCATGACCTGGGGCTGTGTGAACAATGCCTGTACCCGTCTCAGTAGTCACATGTTCTCCTGATAAAATTACTGAATCTCTAGATAAATAGGGGTGTTTTGCTTTCAAACCTAACAGATTCTTACCTGCGGTCGAGCCTAAAACTTCGTATTTTTCGCAGTTGATTCTCTCCATGGTTTGCTCAACAAGGTCTTTAGCCACAATAATATTTTTTGATCCTTCTAGTTCTATTGATATCAGCTCGTATGTTAATTCTTCATTAATTGTTAACGCTAAATTCCCAGGAAGGGTCCAAGGAGTTGTGGTCCAGCTCGCAACAAATACTGAGGAATCAACTTTACAAGAGAATATGTCTGCAATTTTCGGGTCGTCTATAGGGAAAATAAAGTCTATTGAGATCGAAACCTTATCTTGATATTCAACTTCCGCTTCAGCCAAAGCTGACTTACAGTCAACACACCAATGAACTGGTTTATCACCTCTTTGAAGATGTCCATGATGAATTACCTTACCAAGAGACCTAACTATATTTGCTTCAAACTCATAATCCATAGTTACGTAAGGTTTATCCCAATCTCCAATAATTCCTAAACGTTTAAAATCTTTTTTCTGAATATCTATTTGTGAAGTAGCGTATTTTCTGCAAGCTTCTCTAAATTCAGAAGCAGTTACCTTCTGACCAACTTTACCAACCTTTTTTTCAACATTGAGTTCGATCGGCAAACCATGACAGTCCCAGCCTGGAACATAAGGAGCGTATTTTCCAGATAAGGTTTGTGATTTAACCACCATATCTTTCAGAACTTTATTCACTGCGTGACCAGTATGAATTTCTCCATTAGCATAGGGAGGTCCGTCATGAAGAATAAATTTATCTCTTCCTGATCGAGCTTCCTTTATTTTCTGGTTTAAATCTATATCTTCCCAATGCTTAAGCATTTTAGGCTCTTTAGAAGGAAGATTTGCCTTCATAGCTAGCTCAGTTTTAGGCAAATTTAAAGTATCTTTATAGTCAGTCATAACAAATTTTGAAGCACTTTAACTGAAATATTCCTTAGCTGTGGAAATATCTTTAAATATTTGTTCTTTTAAAGCTTCCAGTCCATCAAATTTCTTTTCATCTCTTACCTTCTTACAAAATTCCACGGTAATTTTCTTTCCGTATATGCGTTGGCTAAATTCTAAAATATGAACTTCAAGAACAGGCGTTTGGCCATCTACCGTTGGTCGGGTTCCCATATTAGCTATACCGCCATATTCCTTGCCTTCAAAGAGAACTTTGACTATATAAACACCTGCTATAGGCAACTTATTTTTAGGCAACCACAAATTAGCCGTTGGCACCCCTAGCTGACTTCCCAATTGTTTTCCAAAAACTACTTTGCCAGAAAACGTGTAAGGCCTTCCTAAGAGTTCTTTGGCTTCATTGAAATCATTGGCGAGCAAACACTCTCTTATTCTTGTACTGCTTACTCTTTGGTTTTTAATGCTAAATGTTTCTGTCTTTTCAACTTCAATTTTGTTTTTAACTCCCCAATCTTGTAAAAAAGCAAAATCGCCTTCCCTATTAGCGCCAAACCTGAAATCATCTCCGATAACTAGTTTTTTAATACTCAAATTAGATAAAACTTTAGACAAGAAAACTTCAGGGGTCATATTCCTCAGTTGATTGTTAAAGTTAAGAAAGAAAGCAAATTCTATTCCAAGTTCTTTCATTCTTTTTACTTTCTCAGACCAAGGTAAAATTCTAGGTGGCTTCTTCTCATCAGTTCCAAGAGATTCTGCAAAAAACTCTTTTGCATGAGGTTCTGTGAAGATTACCAGTTTCTTCCACCCATTTTTTAGGGCATCTTTTTGCATATTGTTGATGATATGCTGATGCCCAAGATGAAGCCCATCGAAATTACCTATGGTTGCAATTAACTCAGTTTCAGGGTGTCTTTCCTTGTACAAGTCAATGTTTTGTATGCCCCTAATTAAATACATCTGTATTAGAAAAATCTTTTATTCTTAAACCTAAAATCCACAAACTTAAAAAGTAGCCAACCATCCCTATTAATACTATTTTAAAAATATATACGAATCGACTAAATTCGCTAATTTGTCTTAAGTATTCTACTTCTTGAGAGAAAAAATTGATCAGTAAGATGAGAACCGAGGACGCTATCAACATCCTAAATAAAAAATAGATCCATCCCTTTGAGGATTTATAAACCTTATCTTTATACAACAAAATTAATAGAGTTATCACGGTAAAAAAAGCCGAAATGGAACTAGCTAACGCAAGACCCACGTGGGCGTAACCTAATTGAAAGGCTAAAAGCCATGCAAGAAAAGCATTTAATACCATAGATATTAATGCAACAAACATGGGTTTCTTAGGTTGCTGTCGAGCAAAAAAACTAGGCGTTAAGATTTTAATAAGCATAAAAGCTAATAATCCAAAGGCTAAAGCGATTAAGCTAGAAGAAGCCATTGAAGAATCTTGCGCTCCAAACTCTCCTCTTTCAAAAAGAGTTAAGATTATAGGTTCTGCTAACATCACTAACCCTATTACAGCTGGTAAACCTATCAAGAGTATTAATCTAATGGACCAATCTAAGGTACTGGAAAACTGTTCTCTGCTGTCGCTAGCGAATAGGTTGGATAGCCTGGGTAAGATCACTGTTGCAATGGCTATGGCAAAAATACCTAAAGGCAGTTGCATTAACCTATCGGATACGTAAAGCCAACTTGGGCTACCGGTAGGCAATAAAGAGGCCAAGATAGTATCAATCAACATATTTATTTGGGTTACCCCTCCTGCAATTATTCCTGGCACCATTAAAAACATTACTTTCCTAACTCCAGGATGTTGTAGATTGAGCTTGAATCTTGGTAAAAGACCCAATCTCATTAAAGAAGGGATTTGAATTAAAACTTGTATTATTCCAGCGAAAAATACAGCCCAAGCTATGGCATAAATTGGAAGGTCTAAAGCAGGCGCAAACCATATGGCAGCAGCAATTAAACTTAAATTATAAAAAAGAGGCGTCAAAGCAGGTAATGAAAACCTTTCGTAAGAATTAAGAATTGAGCCGGACAAAGCCACTAAAGACACAAAAAATAAATAAGGAAAAGTTATTTGAAGTATATCTATGGCAAGCTCTTTCTTTAATGGCTCCAAATAAAAACCTGGGGCAAAAATCATTACAAAGACAGGAGCTGCTAGTAGAGCAATTATGGTTACGCATAAAAGAGTGCTGGATAAAGCTCCAAACGTATAATTAATTAAATCCTTTGTTTCCGAAGCTGAATGTTTTTCTTTATATTCGGCAAGAACGGGTATAAATGCTTGATTAAATGCTCCTTCAGCAAAAAGCCTTCTGAATACACTAGGAATTTTCATCATTACAACGAATGTATCCAATGCGACACCTGCTCCTAACAGACCCGTTAGAACAATATCTCTTACAAGACCTAGAATCCTCGAGACAAAAGTCCAAAAACTAACTAGGCCACTACTAAGTAATAGTTTGAAAGAATTAAAGCTCTTTTTAGATTTAGAGTTCAGTCTTCAACCTCTTCATCTGGTTTTAAATCAAGAGAAACTGAATTTATACAATACCTTAATCCTGTAGGTTGAGGACCGTCGGGAAACACATGCCCTAAATGCGCTTTACATTTATTGCAATGTACCTCAGTACGAACCATGCCTGCTGAATGATCTTCTTCTGAACCTACATTTTCATGATTAATAGGCTCCCAGAAACTGGGCCATCCTGAACCTGAATCATATTTAGTTTTAGAACTAAACAGTGCCTCTCCACAAACGACGCAATTATAAACTCCAGGAGTTTTCACTCCATCGTATTTTCCTGAAAAAGCCGGTTCAGTGCCTTTATTTTGAGTGACATAATACTCTACAGGACTAAGTTCTTCTTTTAACTTTTCGTGGTCTTTTTCGGTCATTGCTAAGCTCCTACAGCTTTTCTCAAAACATCTCTATACGAATTTTCGATGCACATTTTTTCTAGGTGTCCATTTTTAATAAGCATTTGATGAGCTTTAGGTAGATTGTACCAAGGGCATCGAGTAAATAGATGGTGTTCCAAGTGATAATTTACATTATGAGGAACCATTAAAAATCTAGTTAAAAAAGTTGATTTAGTGGTTCTCGTGTTATCAAAATGATTATTTCCCGGGGTTACGGCGTGTTCAGATATATTCCTAATCCTTATGATCAAACTGTAATAAGTAAAAGAAGGCAGCCACCACAACAAGAAAAATATAGACCAATGCATAGTTGTTGAGATAAGAATAAATATAAGTAAATTTGAAATTAAGAAACCGTAAAGCTTATTTGAGGTTTTAGATATTTTATTAGGTAAGTTATCCCCTTTTGTTTTGAAAATGGAGATTAAAGATCCTCCGTATCTTCTGATTCCTGTCCAGCCAGTTAAATCTCTAAAAACCTTCCTTGTAAAACTTCTTTTGGTAATGGGAAATGGTGAGCTCAGAACTAAATCAGGGTCCTCTTCGGTTTCAGTGTGCCTGTGGTGTTTAAGATGATAAGGCCTATAAACTCTATTATCTTGAAAAATAGGATAAGCACAAAACCACTGACCTATCCAATCATTCACTTTATTGTTGGTGAATAAAAGATTATGGGCAGCCTCATGCGCTAATACAGCTAAAGCAAATTGTTTACTTCCTACAATAACTAAAGCAATTAAAAAAGTAATAGGATTGGGGTAAATGTAAAAAAGAACCATTGCTGCAGCCATTTGTAGCCAATTGGAACTTATGGAGAGTACATTTCTCCAATCTTGCTTCGCTTTTATTTCTTCGTATTGCTCTTCAGAAATAACGTCTAAAGGCTTAACGTCATTTGTAGCCATATGTTGATTATATCTAAGCTTTCAGAAGATTAAAATTTAATCAAGAAAAGGTACGCTGATACTATCTTTAATTCTTGCCTGGATAAAAGTAGGCATCGGTTCTTTTGATCTTACTTGCTCTAACCATATTACCCCATCAAAAGGTTTGCTGTTTCCTCTAGTACCCACAAAGTCTAGGTCTCCATCTTTATCTAAATCTACAGGTATCCATTTGTCATACATTCCTCTTTTTCTTCTTAGTACATTATTTTTTTTCCAACCCGATCCAGTTTTTTCAAACCAGGCTACGCTTCCAAGAGCTTGATTTGAAGAATCTAAATCATCTTTATCCCTACTTCCTCGACTGTACGAACCAACAAATGCATCAAAATCACCATCAGAATCTATATCAGCTAAAGAAACACTAACTAGCTGGTCCGGCTTAATGCTTCCTATGACTTCTAGTTCCCAATCCAAGTTGGACTCTTCTGGCTGATATAAAGCTATAAGGTAATGAGGCCAAACAGTGCTAACTATGTCTATTCGGCCATCTTGATTTAGGTCTTGATAATCCATATTAAAACCGGTTAGCCAAGATCCTCTGGGA
>LULT01000384.1_pt1 | contig 11240 bp, 12 predicted proteins | sample 728141 | NCBI WGS metagenome assembly LULT01 (sample SAMN03860282, study PRJNA289734) | marine metagenome | biome: seawater column; feature: ocean; material: water; isolation source: Red Sea water column Station 108 - depth 100m | place: Saudi Arabia: Red Sea | collected 2011-10-15 | depth 100 m | reverse complement strand
TGACATTCCACCCCCATCGCCCCCGACTCCCCAGTTTGGTTTCACTCCAGACCCAGGCTCGGACTCCGATCTTCTGGATGCAGCCAACTCACTATCCAGCAGCCCAATAGAGTCAGCACCGGAATCACCCAGAGACTTCAAGTCCGTTTGGGAGCGTAGGAAGTCCACTGATCCCACTGTCGCATCTAGCGACAGGGACAGCATCTACAACAGAATAGACAGGATTTCATCGGGCAAAAGTGGTAGCCTAATGGAGAGGTACTCGGACCGTTTCGGCAGTGATCTGGACAGGGAGATAATTGTAATGAGGAAGAAGGACCAGACTGATTTGGCCTCTATCAAGCCCACAGTGGAGCTGATTTCAGCCCCTACTAAGGCTACCGAGATGTCTTTCGATGAGTTGATCGATGCTATGGGGGACTCTGGTTTCGTGGACATGGTCTCCGAGAAGACCGGCGTTTCGAGCGAGAAATTGAGTGAATTGGACATGGACTCACTTCGGTCGTTCTTTGATTTGGCAGACCAAGATGGCTCTGGCGCACTCGACTTCGATGAGTTTGTGGCAGGGGTTATTCAGAGCTTCAGGAGTCGCGATGAGGACTTCAGCCACTTCTTCGGTGTCATCAACAATCTGCTGGGTGAGTTGCCCGAGGACAAAACAAACGAATTCATCTCATCTGAAGGCTTTGAGATATTCAAGCGGGTTGGAGAAGATCCTGCAGGAGTAGAACACGATTCGAGAAGTGAGTTCTTCAAGATGGTTAATGAACTGCTTGTCGACCTCCCGGAGCCAGTTATGCAGTCATTCATCAACTCCCCGGACTTCGAACTCTACAAGCAAATCGCTGAAAGGTACGGTGATTCATGATGGGCCTTTTGGAGAAGGCAGGTCAGATAAAGTCAGAACCGCCATCTACTGAAAGCCCCCAACCAGCACCGGTAACCGCAGCCGAGCCCCCAGCCCCAACACAACCCGAGCCAGTTGCGGCTGAGCCGGAGAAGAAGTCCCGTCGAAGGCGCTCGAAGAAGAAAAAGACCCCCCGAACCAAGAAAGTGAGGGAGGCAAAGACCCTCCCAGATGGATTTGAGGAGGCCTCAACTGGCCAGAAGCTCGTTCGCCGCGTGTCCGACTTCGCAGTTTCATGGGGATGGTGCGTCCCTCTAGTGCTGCTGAATGCATGGGGTTCGTACTTCGATCCCACGTATTTCGTGTTAATCGGGCTCGGTTTGATGGGCTTCAACCTCGGATTCATGCCACGAACAACGAACAGGACGGTCGGGAACTGGATCAGTAGGACTACCTACATCACTTCGAAGAGCAACCAGCCCCATCAGTCGTATCTTCTGTTCAAGGGTCTGACATTTGCCGTTGTTCTTGTCGGGATACTGTTGGTTGCCACATCTCTCCAAGACCTTGGGGAGACTAGCGGGCAGGTATTGCTCGGAGTGGGAGCAGCAATCCTACTACCTCCAATTCTGGACTACCTATTCTACAGGTTCAAGAGGGATAATTTGGGACTGTGGGATACGTTATACGGAGGCGTATGGCTTGTCAGGACTACCAAGACTGCAGAGGCCAAGGGATGGTTGAAGAGGCTAGAGCAACTAGGAGATTACTCGGAAGAGAGGGGCTGGTGGAAGGACTCGGATGGCTCTGAACAATCGGAAGCAACTGAGTAGGCCAGACTCATCACTCAGACTCGGAGTCTAATCTCCTCTTCGCCAGCTCTCTCATATCCTCGTGAAGTACCCCGTCGTCTATCGCGTCCTGGTCAGACTCGTCAACGATCTCTACTCCAAGAAGCGTCTCGATGATATCTTCCATAGTCACTAGTCCTGCTGTTCCTCCGAACTGGTCCTTCGCCACCAACAACTGCTCCTTGTTCTCTAGCAATATGTCAAGTGCCTTGTCCACAGATGTGTCCACGCTACAGGTAATGATATCCCTCGATAGTTCCTCCATCGGAACATCGAAATCATCGCCTGCCGCCCTTCTCAGGATCTCGCTCCTCAGAACCAGCCCGATTACATCATCGACATTCTCCCTAGAAACCGGCATTCTGCCGTGAATCATTATTGGGATTCGGTCCATAACCTCCCTGACGGTCTCATTAGAGTCGACGGTTGTCATGACGACTCTCGGCGTCATTACTTCTGCGACTTTGATCTCGGAACGGTGCACGCATCATCTCGATAATTACCACAATTGGCCATAGGGTCCACATCATCCACCTGAGAAAATGATATGTCGGAACCGTTAGCTGCCTCCAGTAAAGGGCGCCAATCGTCTTCGGCAGTATCTCGCTTAGCAATAGTATGGCAATCGTCAGCACAGCTGCAGATCCTGCCACCACGTATTGCCCCTCGAAATTGTTCTCAACTTCCGAGCCGACACCTAGTGCCCCAACAGTGTGCGCTATTGTGTTTAGTGTTAGAATGGCAGTAAGGGGCCTTTCAGGGTCTTCTTTCCAACTTGACCATGTCGTGCTCACTTTCTTGTGAGTGTCCTTCAACGCAACGATATGGCCATGCGAAGTCGACAGTAAAACAGCCTCCAGGATACTGCAAAGAAATGATGCACCTAACGCCAGTACGGCGTATGCTATCATCAGGGTGTAGTCAGTCAATTCTGATGCCTCTTGGAGATTCTGAGGCCATCGAGAAACGTCCAGTTATGTTTTCCACAGCGTTTGGCTCCGGCCTTCTCCGGGCGAACATGACATAAATATCTAACTTGGCGGGGTAATGGGAAGATAGCATGGAGTACGTAGCGATTTTCATGGCATGGCCGTATGCAAACGGCCCACTCCATCTAGGACACGTGGCAGGAAACTGTCTTCCCGCCGACATACAGTATAGGTACGAGCGCGCAAGGGGGAGGCGAGTCCTCATGTGCAGCGGTTCAGATGAGCATGGCACTCCAATTACCATTACCGCCGAGGAAATGGGAGTCAGTCCGCAAGAGGTCGTGGACAAATATCACGAAATAAACAAGAAGGCACTCGCAGATTTGGGGTGCTCTTGGGTTGACCCCATTGATCCAAGAGGCCCGCAATATGGCGGGGCCCTGTACAACAGGACCTCCGACGAAATGCACAAGGAGATCGTACGAGAAGTTTTCACCAAGCTGATGGATTCGGGATTCCTCGAGAAAATGACCATGCAGCAATACTGCTCAGTTGACCAGGATGGCGAGGTCAGGTTTCTCCCAGACAGGTATGTGGAGGGGGAGTGCCCCGAGTGCTCTGAAGACGGTGCGCGGGGTGACCAGTGCGACTCTTGCGGTGCAACGTACGAGGCCCATGAGCTTGTAAATCCTAGATCCAAACTAGACGGAGACTCAGAAATAGAGGTCAGGGACACCGATCACTTCTTTCTGCGGCTGAACGACTTCCAGGAATCCCTAGAGTTGCACGCCAGTGAGAGGCAAACTGTTTGGAAGCCCAATGTGAGGGCGATGTCGAAGAATTGGCTCGACATGGGATTGCGTCCCCGTGCAGTCACCAGGGACATAGAATGGGGAATCACCATCCCACTCGAAGGTGGGGAATGGGACTCCAAGAGGGTCTATGTTTGGTTCGAGGCAGTACAGGGGTACTACTCCTGCGCACGTATATGGGCATCGAGAAATGCCTGCACCGCCGGCCATCCTGAAGGCGAAGACGCTTGGAAGAACTGGTGGAATGTATCTGCTGACGGTGAATCACCAAAGCACATCTACTTCATGGGCAAGGACAACATTCCCTTCCATACTATAATCTGGCCTGCGATAATCATGGGATTGAACGCTTCCAAGCCCTCCGAAGTTTCACATTTGCCTCGCCCGGGCGATCTAGTGCTCGAGTACAATGTCTCCGCCAACGAGTACCTGATGCTTCAGGGAGGTCAGTTCAGCAAGAGCAGGAGGCATGCAGTGTGGCTTCCATCCTACCTTGAGCAGTATGATGCCGACTCGCTAAGGTACTACCTTTCGATCAACATGCCAGAGACCCATGACACGGACTTCCGATGGGACGAATACGTTGATAGGGTCAACAACGAATTGATAGGGACTTACGGGAATTTCGTTCATAGGGTGATGACGCTCTCTCACAGGTTGGACTCCGAAGACGGAAACCCACTTTCGAACTATGACGATTTCTCCGATCACGGTGAGATCATCCAGGAGGTTGAGGATCAGATTGCTAGCGCGATCGCTTCAATGGAGAAGCAGAGGTTCAAAGAGGCTCTGCGGAGCATCATGGGAATAGCTCAGATTGGCAACTCACTACTCCAGGAAGCAGCCCCTTGGAAGTACATAAACGAAGACGAGTCAGATGAAAGGAGATCATCCATGTCCTCTCTAGCACTTTCATGGAGGATTTGCTCATGCCTAGCTGTCTGCATGAGGCCGTTCATACCTTTCTCATCTGACAGGCTATGGGGAATGCTTGGAAACGAGGCTGACATAGACAATGTCCTATGGGAGGATTCTATGGATATGGAAACGAGCCTCTTCTGGAACCCCGAAAAACCCGAACCACTGTTCTCCAGACTAGATTTAGAGGAGATTCTCGAGCGAGAGAACTCACTCGCGGACAGTAAGGACAATGACGAGTCACCCGATCCGGATGCCGGGGGCGGTTACATCGACTTCGAGGATTTCATGAAAGTGGAGATGCGAACAGGGAGGATCGTTTCAGTAGATGACCACCCCAATGCGGACAAACTCTTCGTTATCACAATCGACGAAGGCTCTGACTCAACTAGAACTGTCTGTGCAGGACTTAAGGGGCATTACGAGCCATCTGAATTGGAGGGTCTGAACGTAGTATTCGTAGCCAATCTGGAGCCTAGGAAACTTAGAGGGGTAATGTCCGAGGGAATGATCCTTGCTGCCGACGACGGTGAAGGGGGAGTCAAGGTTCTAACTACAGAGGGCGATATCCTATCGGGTTCGAGGGTGAGGTAGAATTACCAGGAATTAGGGCAATCAACCCCTTGTCCATACAGAGTATGTAGACGCGAACTCGTTGTCCTCCCATTCGTGTGGACCTCGGTGACATGAATCTCATCCACTCTGTCCATGAACATCTCGTATATCTGGGCCCCACCAATCACCCAGCACTCGTCACTTCCCTCTGCGAAGGCGATTTCAATCGCCCTTCCTACGTAGAGGGCGGTTATCGCACCCTCTTCGCTCCAATCGGTATCCCTGGACATCACAATGTTAGATCTCTCCGGTAGTGGCCTGAAGGTTTCTGGAAGGGAATCCCAAGTACGCCTCCCCATTATGACCGAGTTGAATCCGTCGGACTCGGTCAGCCTCTTGAATCGCGCCATGTCGCTAGCGAGCCTCCATGGTAGGCCATTTCCCCTGCCTATGCAGCCGTCCTCGTCCATGGCTACGATCATTGCCATCTTCATATTATCACTATACCGAGATCGGAGCCGAAATATGAGGATGATGATTGTAGTCGCATATCTCAATGTCATCCATTTTGAAATCGTCAATCGTCCTTACTGACGGATTCAAACGAAGAGTGGGCAAATCAAGGGGTTCTCTGGATATCTGCAACTTTGCCTGTTCAATGTGGTTTAGGTATAGGTGGCAGTCTCCACCTGTCCAAATGAAGTCCCCGGGCTCGAGGCCACAAACCTGAGCCATCATGCAGGTGAGGAGGCTGTATGACGAGATGTTGAATGGCACCCCAAGAAAGGCATCCGCACTCCTCTGGTATAGCTGACATGACAGCCTCCCCTCGTTGACGTAGAATTGGAAAAGACTATAATTCTCCGACTCGATGGATTGTTGTTGATCATATCTATGGCATTCTCAATCTGATCGATGACTCGGCCATCATCAGCAGCCCACTTTCGCCACTGCTTACCATATACCGGACCGAGGTCACCATTCTCATCAGCCCACTCATTCCAAATCCTGACATTATTTTCCTGCAGGTAGCTCACGTTCGTGTCCCCGGAAAGAAACCATAGGAGTTCATGTATCACACTAGGCCAGTGAACCTTCTTGGTCGTGACAGCCGGAAATCCCTCCGAAATATCAAACCTCATTTGGTGGCCAAAAATCGATATCGTCCCAGTCCCTGTCCTATCGTGCTTTTCGACACCCTCGTCCAGAATCCTTTCCAGAAAGCCAAGGTACTCGCGCATTGCCTGCTGACGTCGTGATGGATAGCCCATCAAGATTCTCTCTATGGGGCACCCCTCGAGCGGAGTGTCTCAATGAGTTGGTCAGTGAATTTCCTGTACAAATCCCTCAAAATATTGTCTCTGGAATCCTTCTCCATTCCCAAAACAGATTGAATATCATCCAACTCTAGATTTCCCCCCTCCTTTGAACGAACCCATTCATTGAATGTAATGGGGTCGTCAACTAAAACGTTGATTTTTTTCCAAAACCTCGGAAATTTTGATCCTGGTGGCATAAAATCCCTAGCGCCGACATCTAAAATCACCGGTACAACTGGCACGTCAGGAAATCTGGCCGCCAATCTGGCCACTCCAGTCTTACCATCTTGGAGGAACGGTGCAGATGTCCTTCGGGATCTTGTTCCCTCAGGGAATATGCCCAGGCACCCCCCATGTTGGAGCACATCAACTGCTCTTGCCAGGGCGTCCTTTCCACCGGTCTCCCTGAATGTCTCTATCTGGCCAGTACTAATCATTACGAAACGATTCGGCTGTTTTTCAAAATGGCCTTCCTTGGCTAGGAAGTGTATCGGTCTCTGAGCAGCCATGATTTTTATGAAAGGGTCGAGGTTTGAGAGGTGATTTCCTGCGAATATAGCGGCTCCACTCCTTGGGACCTTAGCTAGACCGCGGATGTGGACGTTTGTGATGCTCCTTAGGAGCGATGGGACAAATTTTTCCAGGAATCGATAGATTAGTGGAGTTTCGAAACCCTCGCCGGTCCCCTCCAGGCCCACGTTTTCCGCCAATCTTGTCATTACAATATCAGAACGTTCCACAGTCCTGCGCTAGGTAGCATCGGTTTCATGTTTTCCAGTTGAAAAATGTTGAATATTCGGTGCCATGGCCATAATCATGGCTGCCAGGGAAATCGCGTTTACGCTGGTAGCACTCATTTCTCTTCCAATGTTTGCACCGACGGCTATTGGGGAGTGGGAGTCCGATAGCTGGATTTCAAACATTATCGGGCCAGAGAGGCTGAACCATGGTGACGAGTTCGGATGCCACGGTTACGAAGGGGTGAACACAATCGAAGAGAATTGGGTCATCCAGGGATGTAGTGACTACGTCAGTGAAAATACAGATGCATCCAGGTGGGGGGATTTGCCGATATCGTTTGGAATCGAGGGGGAATTCCTAGACCAAAATACTGCCAACTCCCTTGTCGATGCGGGATTCGAGATTGCCGGAGACAGAATTTCTACTGAAAACGAGCTTATCACCCTAATGCACAGAAACGGCGCCAGTCTAGAGAAGGGTGCGACAGACAGGGAACTGCTGGAGTCCGCTGAGGAGGACACACTAGTCAGCATTTTCTGGAGAGCTAGGATCGACGATCTAAGAGTCAGAGAGGACAAGGAACTAATCTCGTGGCTAGAGGGGCAGGATGTTTGGCTAACTACATGGGGGGAGTGGCATCACCATGGAATCTCATCCCAAGAGGCCAGCGAGTCAACTATCGTGGGCCACCACACTACAAACCTGTTCCAATGGTCATCGGACTTCCAGAAATCTGAACTAAGATTCACTTGGCTGTTGGAGAGGCCGAAATCAGAGGATGTTGGCTTGGCCCTTCCGGCACTTGCTTTAGCTGTACTAGTTGCCGTTCCTGTCTCTGTATACTTCGTACTTAGGGCAGATTCCGATGGTTCGCATCAGACTAGTGAATAATTGGGCCTTCAATCTCGACACCTTCTTTCTCCAGCATTGCGACAATTCTGGCAATCACATCCGATGGCAGGGACTCGGGGGCATGGACACCGGGTGGTAGCATAGATGTTTCATTTAGCCATTCAATGATGGAGCAGTAGGTCACAAGACCGGTACACCTTGCCATCGAGTGCCCATCATCACCACCGTGATCTTGCACTATCCATGACATGCTCCTACCATCGTGAGCCTCGGCAAATACCTCCATCCATGTGAATTCGGGCATCTTTGGATCGTATCTCCATCCTCTTTCCAATTCTTCCTCATCAATCCCGCCTCTTTCGCAATAGTCGATGAACATCTGTATGTGCCCCGGCCATCTAACTGTGTATTCTGACATCTGTTCAGCAGGAATTGAGCTCAGCAGGCTCCTGAGTCCATCGGTCAAGAATGCTTCCATTTCTCCCTTTTCCGGTACCTCGATTATGTGCCTCTCTGAAAGTGCAGGGAGGGAAACTTCGACTGAATCCCTAATCACTCTTGCTGGACGGGTGTATTCTGCAATTACGTCAATCGGTGAGAAGGGTGCCATGTAGTTCCATCCTCCAGTTGGAACAGTTGGATTGCCCCCAACTCTAACTTCCGCATTCAAGAGAGGCCCCATCTCGTTAAACGCCTCAGCTAGGAGCATGTTTGACAATCCGGGCGCAATTCCAACATCCCAAAGTATCGATGCACCATAGTTCCTAGCCTTCTGGTCATTCCTATCGGGCGTGAACTCGCTGAAACTCAGATCTATAGTCTTCAGAGATTTCTCAGCTAGCGAGGCAGTGCTCGCGTGTCCGATTGAACCGGGCAGCATGTTTACCACAAGGTCGATTTCACATCCACCATTCCGTGAAAAATCCTCCATTCGATCAACCGGCTCGTCATTGGGCCCAAGGTGATGAACGACAATTCCCGGAAAACCGGCAACTCGGTGGGGCTGAGGATCATATGCGTGAACCTCGTGGCCCGCTTCAGCAAGCTTCTTTGCAACATATGACCCAACCAATCCAACTCCGAAGCAGTGTATCACGGCCATGAAGGGGCATTGGTGCCATTGCTATTTGTGTAGCGGTTCGGCAATATAGCCCAATATTCATGCGATGCCTTGATTGGGTGGTTGTCTGGGCGATTGACATGGCAAATGGTAGCCGCATAGACCCGTGGTCTTCAGACCAATCTACCGACTATGGCCGGATAATCGAGCAGTTCGGTCTCGGTACAGTGGATCCAAATGAGATTCCTAACCCAGGAATGCTTCACAGGCGTGGCATTGTGTTCGCCCACAGGGATCTTGACGTCGTCGTCGGGTGCATGAATAGCTCAGAGCCATTTGGGGTTCTAACCGGCCTGATGCCTAGCGGTCGAATGCACCTAGGTCACAGTATGGTTATTGAGCAGGTTAAGTGGTTTCAGCAGCAGGGAGCCGACATCACGGTAACCGTTGCAGACCTAGAGGCACTTGCCACTAGAGGGACCTCACTGAGCAAGGGCAGGGAGACTGCAATCAAAGAGTACGTACACAACTATGCCGCAATGGGACTCAGGCCGGAGTCGACTAATGTGTATTTCCAGAGCTCAAGGCCTGCCGTTCAGAGACTTGCCTTCTCTTTAGGTCGAAGGACGAATCTTTCCGAGTTCGAAGCCATTTACGGATTTGCGGGGGACACTAATCTGGCCCATGTGCAAGCCCCTCTTGTCCAGGTGGGGGACATCATCCACCCCCAGATGGATGAATTCGGGGGGCTAAGGCCAATTGTCGTACCCGTTGGTGTGGATCAGGACCCCCACCTCCGTCTAACCAGAGACATTGCCCAGAAGACAAATTGGTTCAACGTAAAGTCTAGAAAATCAGGAGGACTGACTGTAGCCCTATCAGTACAGGATGAGAACTCTCTGGCCTTTGGCGTAAATCCCAACGGCCGCGTAGACAGGGAAACCAGAGACTCAGTCTTTAGCAGGATGGAGGAAAGCATTCGCGATCTCGGTTTCTCAGACATCCTTAGCAATCCGAAGCATGGAACCATGGAAGTTCCCGCTGCCACACAGTCAGACAGGTCCAAAATAAGAATGTCAATGCTGAGATTAGAGAGGGAGATGGGCGGGATGGGACTGATGCCCCCATGCTCCACATACCACCGATTCGCAGTTGGAATGAACGGCGACAAGATGTCATCATCGAAGCCCGAGACTACGATATTCATGGATGATGATGTGGATGAGATGACGAAGAAGGTGAATCGAGCCCTAAGCGGAGGCCAGCCGACAGTCGAGGAGCACCGCCGACTCGGTGGTGATACTTCCAAGGACGTAGCTTTCCAGTACCTACAATTCTTCTTTGAAGAAGACGACGCAGCTCTAGAGGATGTTCGACGTGACTATGAGAGCGGACGCTTGCTTGCTGGGGAAGTAAAGCAGTTGTGCATAGACGGGGCCTCTGAATGGCTCAAAGACCTCAAGGAGAAAAGGCAGCAGTGGGAAGGCCAATTGGATGACTTCCTAGCCCCCGATGCTAACTAGGCAGGTCAGAAATCGGGATGTCTACCCCCGTGGGGAGTTCCTGCAACTCTTTTTCATCAAGATTCCTCTGGTTCGCTTGGTCATGGATAATCCGGCTTCTCCCCCTCGGATCCAACAACTCCACAGTTACAACCTCGTTTCCTGATTTTACCCTAGATAGCCTCTCGAGTAATTGAATAGCATCACCGCTTTCCTTCGAAGGCCCCTCAAGCGAACCCCTGACGATAGTTCCTATGGCATCTTCAAACCTATTGATCAGTCCCTCTACGTTGGTAACGAAACCACTGGATGAACCCCCGGGAATGACCTCGAGGTCGAGCTCGGGCAATCTTACGGTGCAAGATGAAGATCTTACAACCCTCGCCTCCATCTTCTGTGGAGAGTCCAGAATCAGCGAGCAGTACCCCGGCAACTCGCCATCAGACGGGATGAAGTCCGTATGCTTCCAACCGCAGTTGTCGCAACATAATGTAATCTGTGTGAACTCTCCGAAATATGGAATTTCGGAGCTCGAAGAGAGCATCGTAATCCCATCACTGGAGCACTGAAGGCAGGAAATGCCGATCTCACTTTCCATGTTCGACCTCAATGGACCCTTGCACTATCGAATGATGGGGGTAGAAGAAGCAGCCTGGAACTACCGAGCCTGACGACTTGACCGCAAATGTCCCCCTCAACGAACTCTTGTATATTGGAAACTGCCAATTGAAGCTCCATATCCCTGCCTAGTAGGCCCGTCATCTCCACAATCACAATGTCACCATCAGAAACCCAATTCATCAGTTCCCCGGCTCCGCTGATGTCCTCGAGTACGGCCCTCCTGACAATTGCAT